>SWBY01004799.1_pt1 | contig 141781 bp, 98 predicted proteins | sample 4693071 | NCBI WGS metagenome assembly SWBY01 (sample SAMN10267273, study PRJNA491770) | bioreactor metagenome | isolation source: DHS bioreactor inoculated with marine methane seep sediment | place: Japan: Omine Ridge, Nankai Trough | collected 2006-05-06 | reverse complement strand
TTCTACAAACTGCAAACAGACAGCTATACAAAAACTAAACGTATGCTACTGCTGAAATAAAGCTTAATAGCCGTTGGCAATTAAGCCAATAGCTGATTAGCTGAAATTAAAGGCTCCCAAGTTTGTCTTGGGAGCCTTTTTCTATAAATAATGAATAATTTAAATGCACAATTTAAAATGAATTCCAACAAAAAAAGAAAACTTTTTGACAATTTACTTGCACTTTAGAAATATACATTAGATTGTAAATTAATTGTTAAATAAGTCATATTGCAGGGAGGAAGGATGCCTAATTTTAAAACAGTAGAGTATTATGTTAATGATTCATATTCTTTCGAAATCAAAAGAAATAGTAAGGGACAGAAGATCGGACAGCTAAAAAATTTAGTAACAAATGAAGTTATTGAACCGACTCTAGATCAAAAAGTTATCCCTGAAAATATTACTAATCTTGTAAACGTAGCCAAAGTTGTTATCAGCGCAGCCTGGCAGGATGGCGAGATAACCCAATCGGAAAAAGATGCCTTTAATGAAGTGTTTGAACATGTAGATGTTCCTGAAGAGCAGGAAATTGAGATTAAAAATGAACTGGTAAATCCAACTCCAATAGAAGAATTAGTAAAGCAAATTAAAACCAGGGAAGAGAAAATGCTGATTCTGGAAACTTCATTGTTGCTTATCATTGCAGATAACGAATTTCATCCCAAAGAAAAAGCTTTCATAGAGTACCTGGTAAAAGAATTCGAACTTGATAAAACGGATTTTGCTATTCTCTATAATATGCTTCCGGAAAGGGTGAGAAAATATATCGTAAAAGAACGCATAAATGAAACCCTAGCAATAGATGAAGCTGAAATTAATGCTCTTGTAAAGTTTGTTCCAGAGAAAATTTTGAAAGATGCCAGCCACGAAGTGGTGTACAGTTCTTTCATGAATAACTGGAAGAATCGAAGCAGCCGTTATCGCAGATCGAGCGTATATTAGAATTTAAAAAGTAGTTAATAAAATATTAAAGCCCTCGAATTTCGAGGGCTTTTTAAGTTGTGAATAATATTTGACAAATAAACAGCAAATACTTTTACTTACATTGTACTTTTTAATATAAAAGTAAATCATTGAATTGGAAATTGTATCTTTTATTTAGTCTTAATGAAGAAGTAGTATTTTACTTTTTAGGAGGACGTATGCGAAGAGCATCCATGGATTTATTTGTAATTTTCGCTATCCTTTTGTTTACTTTCAATTTATTCGCCGATACATCAATTACCCGTGGACCTGATATTGGTGAAATTTATTACATTGGGCCTACAGTAACAGGACAAGGTATTTATCATTCCACTGATTTTGGTGAAACAGCTACTTGTATGGATAGTACATTGAATACAAATTTAAATTTTGGTAGTATAATCGCAGATTTAACTCCTGGAGTTATTTATGGTTATTTATCACCTGAAAATTTATTTATTTCTTATGAACATGGACAAGAAGGAAGTTGGATATTTAGAGCTAATAATTATCATGGGGGGCAAAGTGGCATAACGGAAGGATTTCTATTTTGTGATGTTACAAAGCATAGTACTGATTATGGAAATACTTTTATTGATCATTCACTTTTCGGTTATTTTGGATTACTAAAATCAGTTGAAATAGATAATGAAGTTGAAATGGGATATGCTATTGTTTACGATTGGTCTGTTCCTGATTCTATTTGGTTGTTAATCACAAATGATAATTTTGAAAACATGAATATTCAATATAGTTTTAACTGGCCTTCCTCAATATTTACAGGTTTGTCCCGTGGAAATGAACCTGGTGAAGTGTATTTGCAGAAAACCTCATTTTATGGAAATGAAAGAGAATTGTATTATAGTGAAAATTTTGGAGAAAGTTGGATTTTTAAAAACTATTTGTTAAAAGGAAAAATATCTGGAGGTAGACAACCATGTGAATTATTTTTTATATCAAATTACACTCAATTAATGGGAGAAATAAAACACACATATATCTATCATAGTCTGGATTACGGAGAAACGTTTACCGTGCATCACCCTTTTTCATATGGCTCTGATCCTTACTATGCAAATTTTGAAGCAACTCCATTAGTAGGTAATACACCATTAATAGTGCAATTTAATGATCTTTCAAGTGGAGAGAATATAGAATCGTGGGAATGGGATTTTGATAATGACGGAATTATAGATTCTTATGAGCAAAATCCGCAATATACGTACCAAGACACAGGATATTATTCTGTTAAGTTACGGATTTGTAACGGACCGATAGAAGATGGTTATATAAAAAATGATTACATTCACGTAGCAAACGGAAACGGAATTGATAATGAAGAATTACACATTACAAATTACGAATTGAGTAATTATCCAAATCCGTTTAATCCAACTACTACTATCAGTTTTGAATTACCAAAGAATGTCGTTGATGTCAGAGTAGAAATATTCAATATCAAAGGACAATTGATCCGTCAGATTAAAATCACAGATCCCTCTTCATCAATAAAAAATCTAGTAACCTGGGATGGTGCAGATATTAATCGCAATAAAGTATCATCAGGAATTTATCTTTATCAGGTAAAAACTGATGACAATAGAAGTAGTTTTCGCAAAATGCTGTTATTGAAATAATGTGGCTAAGTTAAAGTTACGCTAGGACAAGGGAGGATAGAAAGATGAGAAGAATTAGTTTTATTGTAATTATGTTATTTGTTTTTTGTATAGCATTATCAGCTGACGAGTGGATCAATTTCGATGAAAGTGAAACATCTGTGCCAAGTTATAATGTCACAAATTCCCAAAGTTCTGTCGTTACATTTGAGTTGGAAGTGCCAGGTATGAATAGCACTGATATCGATAATTACAATCGTGTTTATTTTCCAGAACACTCCAGGATGGATTCTGTTGGTTTTCCTGAGGTTCCTTTTGTTAGTTATCTTATTGCTATTCCACAATGTGATAATGTAAATTTGACTATTACGCTTATAGATTCAATTGTAATAGATAATATGAATATTTATCCTGCGCCGGAATGGGTGAAGGTGAATAACGGAGATTATACCTATCTCGAAGAACAATTTACGATCAACAGCACTTTTTATAACAGCGATGAATATTTCCCCAGCAATATTGGTGAATTAGTAGAAAAAGGTGCCGTTCGAGAACAGCATTGCATCAGGATAAAAATCTATCCTGTACAATTCAATCCCGTACAGCAGCTGATCATAGCTTATTCTCGTTTGAATATCGAAATGACTTTCGATAATGCGGTAGGTTCGGTGAATACTGATACGGGAATTTTTAGTGAAGTATGTGGTAATGCCATGATAAATTATGTTTCTAATGGTATGAATGCTTCTGTGAATTCTGATAACAATAGAGAAGGAAGCGTTTGTTGGATAGAGGATCCGGTAAATGAACTTGCTAATGATTATATCAATCCCATATGCGATTATTTGATTGTTACACATGAAAACTTCTATTCAGATCCTGATGCTCGATATCAAATAGAAGAAGTCTTAGCTGAAAAACGAGCTACTTATAATGGTTTTGATGTAGTAATTGTGAAAATGATTGATATAATTAATCAAATTCAAGGAACATATATAGATGATAAAATTCGAAACTTAATACAAAATACTTTTAATATTAATGGTATTGGAAATGCTCAAAACACATTTGACGGTAGACTTGGTTGTGTTTTGCTATTTGGAGATGCCTTATTTGAAGATGGTACTCAATGTGTCCCAACTCATTATGCTGACCAACAATTTCCTGATCCTGAAGAAGGAGGTTACGATGTTTATTTCAGTCGGTTAACACTTGGAGTGAATGGTGCGACGGATGTTTATCCTGATATTTTGCTTGGTAGGTGTAGTGTTGATAGCGAAGAAGAGGTTACCAACGTATGTACAAAGATAGAAGAATATGAACCGATAGATGTGAGACTCCCACCAGTTGGCAATTATGATTATTGGAAAGATAGGATGACTTTTGTAGCAGGACCCGTTGGGGAAGAACTATTGTGGCCATATACGGTAAACGCTTCAATATGATTTCTCAATATGTAGAATCTTATGACACGACTTTATTAACAGAAAACTCATATAATTCTTTTTTTCCAAATTTTGATTTCTATAACTATTACAGTCCAGAGAATATTGTAAGTCAGCATGCCAATGGTAATTCGATTGTTATGTACAGCGGACATGGAGGTAATCCTGGTTGGTATTGGCCAACATCCTCTGCTGCATATCAATTTTGGTACAGTGACTTTGCAAATACTTTCCCTCAGTATAACATTGATAACAGATTACCTTTTGTAATTAGTTCTTCTTGTTTAACGGGTGCTTTTCAAGCTCAAGAAATTTGTATGGCAGAAGAATTTCTATCCGCAGATCTATTTAAAGGTTCTATCGGATTTATAGGCGCTTCAGAAGAAACTAATTCAAGAAATTGTGATACTTTTTTCCCTTATTGTTTTGAGGCTTTGGATGCAGATTTGACAACATGTGGAGAAATGCTACTATTAGCAAAGTTAAAATGTCCCAATCCGATTTTTTGTAATCAATTTAACTTATTTGGTGATCCAGCTTTAAATATCATGCTAGATTCTGATGAACTTCAACTATGCGATCTGGTATGTTCACCCATAGATATTGCTGAACCGGAAAACAGTGATAACCAGACTTTAGTAATTACTGCTGGTGTAAAAAACCTAAGCAACGTTACTGTTGAAAATGTTGATGTAAAGTGTATCTTAATAAATGAATATATGAATACTACTCTGGAAGAAATCATACAGATTGATTATATAGGGTGGATGGAAACAGGAACTGCGTTTTTTAACTTTGATATTAGTTCCTTATATCCTGCTGAATTAACTATCGAAATCATAGCTGATCCCATTAATGAGATTGAAGAAAGAAGTAATAACAATAATTCAGCAACAAAATCCTTCAAGTTTTTTAGAGAGAAAATATATTGTCCAGTATACGTTAATGATGAAACAATTAATGGTAACATACCTTTGTGGTTTGATGATACTGTAATTGTATCAGGAAACAAAATAGATATTAATGGTAATACCATCTGGACATGGAATAGTCCAACTGAATCAAAAAGTCTATTTGTACCATTATATGATGCTGATGAAGATTGCAATAATTTTGTAACAATTCGAGAAAATGACAACACAGGTGATGATATTGCGTTAGTTAATGGGCAAAATGGTTCTGTTATTGTTAGTTATTCTCAACCAGGGAATTATGAAATAACAAATTTGTGTATCGATGATTTAACTAATGACGGAGTAAATGAGATTCTCATTTCATCACATAATAATGAAGCTACCGATTCTTGGATTATAGTATTAGACTCTGATTTCAATATAATCCAATCTTTAGAAACAATTTCTGATAAGATGAAATTGGCTATCGGAGATGGAAACAATAATGGGATTAAAGAAATTTTTTCATTAGGTATAGATACTCAATCGTTAGTAATATATGAATACAATGAGAATAATACTTTTGTAAACATTAATTCAAGAAATTTTAATGAACCTGTAAGAGGAATATGTTTAATGGATCATTACAATTCAGGTTATCTTGATTGTGTTGTTTTCTCAGTTGAATCTGAATTTATGATTATTCTACCAGCATGGAATATTAATTTTGGAGGTCAAATAATTGAGTTAGAATCACACTTTGAAGATATCGCAATTGGTGATATTGAGAATGATGGAGACAACGAAATAATCCTTTTTGATACACATGGAAGATTCAACATTGTTGACTCTGGAGTCATTTACCCTTTAACCTCTATAGCAGATGTAATAGAAACTAATGGTGGTTTGTTATTATATGATTTAAATGGTGATAACTTGTTAGAATATATTATTCATGATCGAAATGAAATATTTGCATTCAATCAGAATGGGGATCCAATATTTAAGTTTCCAGTAATATCTACTTCATCTCCAATTGTTTTTGATATAGATATGGATGGTGATATTGAAATATTGAACTTAATAATGTCTTCTGATGATGGTTTAGCAAAGCTAAATATCTCAGATCTTACAAATCAAACCAGCAATCATGGAAATAGCTATCCTAGAATGAATGAATATAATAGCAATAACTATTCACAGCCCGTATTCGGTCAGCTCTCAGAAAACGTTGATTATTTCTGGTCTGGTGATATAACGTTGTATAATGAAGTTATGTTACCGAATACTAGTACATTAACTATTGTTCCAGGGACAATCATTAGAGCAAAAGAGAATAGTAAACTTGTTTGCTATGGAGATATTTTGGTAAATGGAACGGAAAATCAACCAGTGAAATTCATACCGGTAATTGCAGGAGCTCCAGGAAATTATTGGCAGGGAATAGAATTTCCGGAAGGAGTTGCTATTGCTGAACTAGATCATGTAATCATTGAGAATGCTGAAGCAATAAATGCAGAAAGAAATCTAACAATCAATAATAGTGAGTTTCTGAATGCCCCTCTTAACATGGTCAGACGTAGTTTGTATTTAGATCTTGTAACCTTTAATAATTCACCAATTACTGCAGAAAAATATGGATTAATGTCACAATCAGAAATCGTTTCAATGCATAATTGTAATATTAGTAACCAATCTACAGGTATTGAAATAACTGGTTATCCAAATTTTGATATTTCTAACAACACAATTCTAAATTGCAACTCAGGGATTAAACTTTGGGAATGCGGATCAGGACTAGCTAATCAGATTACTGATAACTTTATTTGCGGCAATAACCAGGGTTATGGTATTTATGCTTATCACTCAAGTATCGAAATATTAGATCACAATAGAATTGAGAATAACAGGAATGGTATATTCATTTGTAGAGACAGTAATTTCGATCTGATAGGATCAAAGGATTATCCGCTACAAGTAATCAAGAATAATAGCGCATATGAAGTAAGATTTGCTCATGATAGCAGACCTAGTCAATTCTATCATAACAAGATCCATGATGATAATCATGAATACAGTTATGTGAAATGTGAGAGAGTTCCACTAATTGTTTTACCAATTGATGTTTCGGATAATAATTGGGGTACAACATTCAATCCTGAGACAGATTTATCTCCTCTAGAATGGTTTGATTACGAACCAATATGGAATCCAGGCGTTCCCGATGATCCTGGGAAAGGTTTAGACGAAGAAATGTATCTTGCTGCAAAACAGAATGAAGAAGAAGGTGATTATTACGATGCTGAACAAATATACAAACAGGTAATTTCAGTATACCCGCAATCAGAATTTGCTGTGATTTCAGCAAAAAAACTCCTTGATTTGAAAGTGAAGTATGATCAAGATTTTTATGGATTGAAGAATTATTACCAACATGAACCTAATATGCAAGTTAATACTGAAATGCTAGAATTATCGGAATATCTGATAACATGCTACAATATAAAACTTGAGGAATTTCAACCAGCGATAGGTTGGTTTGAAGAAATTGTTCAGAATCCACCTTCTCCTGAAGATGCAGTATTTGCTGAAATTGATGCTGGATATACATATTTAGTTATGGAAAACTCAAGTAGGGCTAATTTCACAGGTTCAATCACCAAATTGAAACCAGAATCTAAGAAGAAATACAATGATAGACGAAATGAATTGATAGATATGCTATTTGGAAGTTCTGAACCAAATAATGAGATACCTGAAGTATTTGAGCTTAAACTCTATCCGAACTATCCCAATCCTTTTAATCCAATTACAACTATTTCTTTCTCAATTCCAGAAAATAGTAAGGTAAATCTTTCTGTGTATAATATAAAAGGTCAAAAGGTAAGAACATTAATGGATGATGATTTGGAGAAAGGAATTCATGATGTAGTTTGGTCCAGTAAAGACAATAGTGGTAAATCAGTTTCATCTGGAGTTTACTTTTACAAATTTGACGTAAACGGCAAAACCAAAGACTTGAAGAAAATGCTTCTTTTGAAATAGTACAGCGATTTCGTTCGTCATTTGGAAATGTTTTTCAAATGAAACCCGAGTTGAGTCTTCAATAACACAACTCGGGTTTTAAGTTACCAGCAAATTTTCATTTATCACATATTCAGAAACACAATTCCTAAAATCAATAATGCAAAAGCAATTCTCTGTTTTAGGTTATACTTTTTCTTCCAGATTAAAAGATCGCACAATACAGTTATCAGTACTACACTGGAAGCAAATAATGGATAGGCAATAGCTGCTTTCACGCTTTCGAGACTATTCAGAAAGAAACGGGTTGTGAGTTGGTTGGGAATTCCCAATATCATACCGAAAAGAAAATATTTAATTATAAATTTCCGTCTTTGAATTGCAATCCAGATCAGGTTAAAAACAAAAGCTGAGAAAAAGAGAATGAAAACAAAAGCTCCATCTTGCTGCAATCCGTGTACGTTGTAGATCTTCATTAAACCATCAGTGAAGCCGGTTACTATAAATAGAACTGCTATCCAAATGAAATTATGAAGCGATTTTGTCTCGGTTTGAAAAGCGAAAGAAAACAGGATAATGCCAATACCAAGATAATTGAGAAACATGATTTGTTCGCGGAAGAATAAAATTGCAATTAATGTAGGAATGATCAGTGAAATCCTCATCACTCCAACACTCAATGATAAACCATTTATCTTAATGTTTTTCTGATAAACTACAAAATTTGCAAGGAATAGGAAACCGGTGATTACACCGAAAATTATATCATACAATCTTATAGAAGAGATCGGAGTATTATTGGCAGCAATACTGAAAATCGAAGCCAGAAAATAATTTCCCAAAAAAACCTGTAAAATCTGTAACTTTTTGTCTTTTTGAAATAAAAATAATAAATTTCCAATCAGAGCTGAACAGATAATGCTTAAAAATAAATTTGTCATAATCCCAGGAGTTTAAGAATTCCAAAGAGTTTAAGACAAGCAATCGTGATGGCAATCGATAAAACAATTTTTACTGCTTTCTCACCTTTTTTCACTGCTGCTTTCACTCCCAGGTATGCGCCAATACTGTTGCTACAAGCCAGTACCAATCCATGCAACCACAAGATCTTACCGGATAATGCAAAAATGATAACAGCAAAAAGTGTATAGCACATCACAATAAATGTTTTTACTGCATTGGCTTGAACCAGATCGTATTTTTCAATGAGATTCAAAGTTGCTAGAAAAATGAAACCAACACCAGCCTGTATGAATCCACCATAAAATCCCACTGCTACAAAAATGAGAAATTCAACCCACTTTGGAAGAGACTTTCTGGGTTCTTTATTTTTGGGACGAAGCATCATAATCAGGATAAAAATAAACACAATTCCTAAAATTTTATCAAACATGGCAGAATCTACTTTAATGGCAAAAAAGGAACCGATGATCGCTCCGATCACAGCTGCAATGGTAATATGAATAACAGGTTTTACATGTAATTTCCCATGTTTATGAAAACGATTGGTGGCTGTAATATTCTGCATCAGAATTGCTACACGATTAGTTGCATTTGCCACTGGAGATGGCATTCCTGCTAATATTAAAACAGGCAGAACAAGAGTTGATCCACCACCTGCTAAAGTATTTATGAAACCAGATGCAATACCTACAGCGAAGATCAATAAAAAGATGAGCATGGTTTATTCTATGATTATTTTTTTATCTGGCCAGAATTTAGAAAATGCTATGAATAAAAGACCAGCCATTGGTCCCATCAGAAGAGCGAGTAAAATTCTAAATAAGTAGAACTTCAATCCAAAGAATCCGATCTCAAATGGCGCACGTGCCGGGCCGATGATCGTTTGCCCTGTAAGATAGGCTACAAGAATAGCATTACCAACTCCTTTGCGTCTTAATTCCAGAACAATCGGATAAATAGCATAAACAGGTCCTGGAGTGAATACACCGAGAAGCGTAGCGTAAAACAGATAGATCAGTTTATTATTTTTCAGATGCTTTCTGGCAAGGTCTTCCGGAATTAGGAAGTGAATAGCTGTAGAAATTGCTATAGCAACCCCAGTAAGATAGATGATTTTAATTATTATTTCTTGATTTGATGAGATTAACTGACTGAAATTTACATTAGAAAATAGCATCATGATGATAGACAAAGCAATCAATAAAAATGCAATTTTGATGTCAGGACCTAGTTTCTTTAAATATTCTACCATATGTAACTACCCAAAACGGATGAAAGCATTCCTGCCAGAAAAGTAACAATAAGAGAAACAACAAATCGTTTTATGGGAAAGCGGTAACCAAAAAAACCTGCTTCTACAAAAACCGTTGAAGGTTCGATGAGAACATGACCAGAAATGAGAGCAATAATTACACCAATATTGACCCCAAATTCCTGTAGTTTGATCAGAATTGGGTAAAGAATGTAACGTGGGCCGGGAGAGATAAAACCAATCAGCTCTGCATATAATATTTGTAATGGTAATGCAACTTTCTGCTTAAGCAAATTTACCGATTCGATGTTAATAAGACTGCTGAGAGTAACAGCAAATAGCACGCCGGCACCTACCAGAAAAAGTGTTCGCCATAATTTTTGATTAAAGTATATCAGAATCTTTTTGACCATAAATCTACTTAATATTTAGATAAATCGGGATATGCCTGAGCGATAACTACCAATGCATCATCTGCTTGGAATTTATCGAAGTTTCCGTTGTGAGACTTAGCATTCAAACGGGGGTTCAAGATCACATGAGCTTTCTCTATTTTGGTACCATCTTTTTTTTCTTCAATACATATCCTGCGAACTCCGATTAGAATTACCGGATTCTCATCATTGCGGTGATTATTGAAAATTTTTGCAGCATCTTGAAAGTTTTTTCCATCCAAGATTTCAGGGAATTTATCGCTTTCTATAATGAAAATTGAAGATGTATTATCTTCGTAAATCAGGAGTTCATGGAAAATGTCGGAAAGATTGTGATAGCGTGCACTTTGCAGCATGATGCCAGTTCTATAGAAACCAGCGGAAACGATCTCATTTGCACCGGCATCCAGAGAGATCTGTCTATTTGTACGGTCCATCAATTCGGCAATAATATGAGGTTCATGTTTTTCAGTTTGTTCTTTGCAAAGTTGACGAATAGCCAGACAGGTTAGAATTGTTTTTGGATCCGGTTCTTTATCATCAGGATCAGATAGAATAATCACACTTTCCGAGAGATGAACCCTGGCATCTTCCAGAGTTTTATAAGCAGTGGGTTTGCCTTTTATGAAATACACATTGGCATAGCGATTGCTGTTTTCTCTCAGCTCTTTTTCATTTACCTCTGCATCGGTAAGAACCAGTATAGATGTATCCGGTTCGGCAGTGGGATGATGTAGTTCTTCGATAACCTTTTCACCGCGTTTGCTCCAGTTACAGATAGCAATATGACGTTTCAGGTTTTTTGGCATTTTTTCTACTCCTTCCTTCATAAAATTTGCGGCAATATTTCCAATTACAGTACCAAGAATTCCCATCCCTCCCAATAAGAGCAGGAAGGCTGAAAACCGGCCACCAGTAGTAAAAGGTTCTATTTCAAATCCACTGAGCAAATAGACGATCGAGGCCCAGAAAGATTTATATATCGTATCAAATTGGTCATTTACAGAATGTTCAAAATAGTAGGATCCAATCGATCCCAACACAAACAGCATCACTATTACAACTCCAATTCTAAACTGAACATTCTGCCGCATCTGGTGCATTAAGTATTTATGTGTTTTGACTACATTATTTTTATAATACAACATTAGTAATGCAGTTATAAGTAAAATTATTAAACCGAGGATCGCGAAATGTAATGCTTTACTATTATAATACTTAGTAGCACCTTCATGCAATTTCAGTGTCATCCCACGTTTGGAATTACTTAAAGAGATTTTTGCAGCGATTGGATGTGCTTCTTTAAGGATTGATTTATTACTAAATATTGCAGAACAAACCATTTCTGCAATTTGAGGTGATAGTTGTGAACTAGTAACCAGTAATGCTTTTACACCGGCTGCATTGATTGGTTCGCTCTGTCCTGAATAAGTATGAGCCGGAATTGTTGTTGCTACAAAATAAGGATATTTATCTCGTAAAATCAGCAACGTTTCTTTACTTAATGGAATGAAATTTAAAGTTTCCGAGAGTTCTTCCAGAAGAGAAAATTTAAGACCTGCGGTAATGAATGCAACACTGATCTCATTATTTAAAAAACCATTTTTGATCTCAGAAAATGCCAGGTTTTTTTGAATGATATCTTTATCTTTCAAGTTAGAGGCTCGCAGAATATCGATTGCATTCCGCAGTGTTCCACTATTAATTTCACCTACTGCAACAGGTTCATCTTGCAAGTCAGAGATCTCCTGAATAAAAAGGTCTTTTTTCCCTACAATTTGAATTACTTCAGTATAAAGAGAAGCCAGTCCGCGCAGTGATTCAATTTGCTGACTACCATTGGAGAAATTATATGCAGTATCGTTTTGCATAAAGGCAATATCAGCTGTTTTATTTCTTATTAGTTCAGCATTTTCATTTGATCCGGATGTTTGTAGCACAACTACATTAAGGTTACTATTATCATTTTCCAGAATAGTTTCCAAAGCTTTTCCCAGTTTAAAATAAACACCGTCTTTATTTCCTGTAGCAATGGTTAAAGTGGTTTGTTCAACGCCAGTGAGTAAAAGCGATGATACTAGTATCAGCAACGTAACTATCCAATATTTCATAGTTTCCTATATCTATTTCTTTTTCCTAAACTTGTGTATCTGCAAACGGTATTCAACTATCTGAGTCAAGTAAAATAATCTTGTTACGGCAAAACTAATGTTCCGGCTCAATTTTCGTACTTCAAATCTAAGTTGACATGCAAAGTTAGATCAAAACTATGGAATACTTTGATTATGAGTATTAGAATTAATTATATTTAATATGAATATTTTGAATCTTGGAGGTTCAAAGATGAAACGAATATTGATCCTTACTTTTTTGTTGATGGCAATTTCATTATCAGCAGATCTAAGTTTTGGGAAAGATCTTTTTAATGATAAATTATACGAAGAAGCAATAACAGAATTTGAAAAAGTTGTAGCAGATGCACCAACATCCGATGCAGCCCAAGAAGCAATTTTTCTGATCGGGCAGAGCTATATGGCTAAAATCAAATTTGGCAGAGCAGAAAACAGTTTTAATAAACTTATAGATGGCTTTCCAAATCTTGATTTCAAAGATGAAGTTTTACACTATTTGGCAGTAGTTCAATTTGATCAGAAAAAGTACAATAAAACTATTGAAACATGTGAAATTTTACTAAATAGATACCCGCTTTCTGAATGGACTAGAAAATCATTAGCTTTGTATTTGAACAGCTTCTATGAATTGGGAGAATATAATCAAGTTATAATCAAAGCTAAGAAATTTGAGAGAAATTATGAGAAAGACAAAAACATTCCTGAAGTGCTGTTGATTCTAGCCAAGGCTTATTTTGCCAATAATATCCCGGAAGAAGGTCGAAAAACACTAACAACCATAACTTCGGAATATGGAAATTTCAATGCTGCCTGGAAAGCAGTTGAACTTGAAGCTGAACTGGAAGAACAGGCATCCGGTATTTCTAAAGCAGCTGATTTATTAGCTGCAAAACTATCTAATGATGTACCTCGTACTTTCGAAGAACCGCTTCGCTATAAACTGGCAGAATATTATCGCAATCTAAATAGATATGATCTGGCTTATATTGAACTAAAAAAATTGATCGAGAAATTCGATAGTTCTGCAGATCTAGATAAGTACATATTGTTTTATTCAGATTGCCAACTTCATTTGAATAAAGCTGATGAACTGGTTAAAGATAAGGCTAACTTTAATAAAGTCTTCCGAGAAAGCTCACTTAAGTCAGTTTATATGCTGAATATTTCAAAAGCACATTTGATGTTATCTGATATTCCTGAAGCTAAAACTCAAATTGATGATGCCCGTAAAGCTACAAACGATTTAAAGACTCTTTATAGATGTGATCGATTGTATGCTGATATTTTATTGAAAGAAGGTAAAATTTCAAGAGCTCTTGATTTGTATAAAATGCTGTTGAATTCCTCCTTTGCAGATCAAAATGAATTATTAATGGTTTTAGGTGATATCTATTTTGATAAATTTTCCCAATTTACTGCTGCGCGAAAGTATTATCAAAGAATCACTACAAGTTACACTGAACCGGTACTACTTGCCACAGCATATTTCAAGATTGCTTTATGTTATGAGCAGCAGGAAAAATATAATGAGACAATTGAAGAATTGAATCAGGTGAATCTAGAGGATCTCTCGGATGAAGGTTTAAAAAAGAAAATTGAAAATAGAAGAAATTATTTGATACGCTTTAAACAGAAAGATTTTGAAAATGCCTTTAACTCTTTGATGCAAACATTGTTAACATATTCAGAAAATGGTAACAAACAAAAGATGCAGAATGAACTTGTGAAGATCATGGCAAATGACCTAAAAGAATATGATAAAACACTTCAATTATTGAAAGGAGACAATACATCCGAAGGTCTATATACTAAAGCAAAACTGTATCTAAATATGATAGAAAAGTGTAAAGCAGAGTCAAATACTGCTACCTTATTTGCTAAAATTACAGACCTGACTTTATTGATCGATAAACTTAAGACATTGAAGAAAAGTGAATGGATAGATGAGATCGAATTAAAGAAAACTCTTATCACTGCTGTTGATATGGATGAAGCAGTAGTGGGGAAGATGGAGACGTTCATAGTTAATTATCCAACATCTACAGCTGCAAATGAATTTAACTTTTTGATCTTTGATTTTTATAAAGATTCAAATTATAAAAAGGCTGCTGATTTTGCCCAAAATTTACAGAATGATGACACCATCCTTGAAGAGAATTATTTTGCAGCCAGGATATTCCTGGCAGAATATTTCTATGAGATAGATGAGAATGAAAAAGCTCTTCTGAATTACCAGATTGCAGAATCTTATATAGATGTGTTCAAACCAGATATTTATTTTCATTACGCAGTAATTTTAAACGAATCCGGGCAAGGTGAAACAGCAGAGCAGAAGCTTGCTTTTCTGGTAAACAATGCAGGAAACTATAAGAATTTTGCTGGAGTTGTAGACTATTACAGTAATCTGTTGCGAAATAATGGAAAATTTGAGATTGCCGTAAAAGCTCAATTAATGCTTCCTGAGGAGCAGCGGAATGACAAATTCTGGCAGAAACTATCAGCTGATTATTTGGAATTGAATGATAAAGAAAACGCTAAATTTGCCATAATGCATATTGTGGAAAAAGATTATTCAACTCTATTTCAACTTGGACAATTGCAGTTTGAAACAGATGATCTGGAAATGGCGAAATATACTTTTGGAGAGCTGGTAAAACAGAATAAAAATGACCTGAAGAATCATGAATATTTAGGTGATATTGCCTTCTTGCAGGAAGAATACCTGCTTGCTGCACAGGAATACAAAATCGTTGTCGATAAACTTGGAAATAATTTTTCAAACTATGATGGGGTTAAAGATCTTGCTCTGCAAAATATCATTGCATTATATAGAGTGGAGAATAGACCCAAGGCTGAAACTTTAACGAAAAAGTTCAAAAATCTATTTAGTGCAGAAGAAATAAATGATATCGAATTAAATCGTGCTGTTTATCATTCCAAAACAGATAAGAAAAAAGCCGAAAAGATTCTTTCTGGATTGATAAAAGGAAAAAATGTATCTATACCGACTAAGATAAAATCTTATTTTTGGCGTGGTGTTATTTATTTAGAGCAGAATAAATTAGTTGAAGCAGCCGAAGATTTTTCTACAGTTGCGGGATCTGTCGATCAGAAGATGAGTAACGAAGCACATCTAAAATTAGGAACGATTACTTTCTCTCAAGAAAAATATCCCGAAGCTTTAGATCATTATTATACAGTAATTGAAAACGATCAGGATGGGAAGCTGGCATTTGATGCTGCCCGGAATTTTGCATTTGTATGTAAAACTATCGAAGAATGGCAGAAGGCAATTTTAGCTTATGAGATCATTATTGAGCGTTGGGGAGATCAGGAACTGGAAGCATCAACACTTTTTGATATAGCATTTTGTCATTACCGTGACAAAAAATATGCCAATGCCGCTGAAATGTTTGCCCGGTCTATTCCGCTTCTTACCGAAAGTGAATTAAAAGCAGAAGCACAATACTGGATCGGTGAATCTTATTTTGGTCAGGAATTATATGAAACATCAGTTTCAGAATTCTTGAAAGTCGGTTATAATTATTCCGAATATGCCCAGTGGGCAGCCTCAGCAGAATTAAAGGCTGGAGAAGCTTATCATCGTATGAATAAGATTGATAAAGCCAGAAGAACTTACGAACGGATCATCGATAAATATGGACGTAACAGCCAATGGGGTTCGGAAGCAGAGAAAAGACTGGAGAATTTGTAAAGCAAAGCTCTTTCTTTGCGAATATTATTAGTAAGGCATAGATTCCCGTTTTCATAAGAATGACAATATTGCATTAGTCGCTTTGAATAAGGATAAAATATGAAACTAGCAGTTGATCTACATTCTCATTCCGGTTATGCCGGGGGAGTGGGACAAATAGAATTAAAAGCCGTTTCAGCTACCATGAAGTTGAAAGGCATTGATGTTTTCGGAACGGGAGATTGTCTATATCCACCCAGAACTGAAGAACTGAAAAATGAACTGAAGGAAATTGAAAACGGTTTATATTCGCTACCGGGAGATCCCAGCAGATTTTTGCTTCAAACAGAAGTGATTCTTTCCACAAAGCTTGCTCATAAAAAGAACAAAACAATTGCTCATCACATTATACTTTTTCCAGATTTTGAATCGATATATAAAATGCAGGAATTGATGAATAAGTGGGGAATGAAAAATACAATTGGTAGACCATTCATTGTATCACATTCTCAAACAGAGTTGGAAGATCAGTTATTTCAAATCAGAAATATTGATCCACTCATCGAGGTAATTCCAGCCCATGTTATGACCCCGGATGGAATTCTCGGCAGCAAAAATGATCTTAATGAAATGAGTGAGTTTTATGGTGAGTTTCTTTCCAAAATAAATTGCATCGAAACCGGATTAAGTGCTGATCCTGCTATGCTGGGATGCATTCCTGATCTTCAGAATTTGACCTTTATTTCCAATAGCGATTGTCATAGTGCTGCTCTAAATCGAATTGGTCGTGAATTTACAATTCTAAATGTTAAAGACAAAGATTATGCATCGATCATCGACTCTATTAGAAATAATGAAGTTGAACTTACGGCAGAGTTCAATCCGGCTGAAGGAAGATATTTTCAAACCGGACATCGTGCGAATCGGGCGAATCATGAATGTGAAGTTATATTTGATCAAAATCCTCCAGCAGATCTAAACTGTCCAATCTGTGGAAAGAAGATGAACCTGGGTGTGCAGCAGCGATGTCTGCAATTACACGATAAATCGATAATTCCAAGGAAGAGAAAATTCAAACATCTCATTCCCCTCGTAGAAGTTATCGCGAATTCCTTTGGAGTAAAAAGTGTCTCTTCCACAAAAGTGATCAAAGAATTTAATGCGATTATGAATATATTCCCTTCAGAAATATCGCTTTGGCAGTCAGATAGCATTCAAGTTCTGCTTGACAAAAGGATTAGCCAAAAAACTATCAACCGGATTCTGGCGGTTCAGCAAGGTGATTTCGGGTTTGATCCTCCCGGATTTGACGGTCTTTATGGCTGCTTGAAAATTAATGAATAAAATTAAGGAATTGCATAATGAATAAAAAAACACTGAATAAACGCAGAGAAAATCTGCTAAACCAGATGAAAGATAATGAGATGATTGTAATCTTTGCAAACTCTCAACCTTCTTATCCCCGTTACTTCTTGCAGGAAAATAATTTTTTATATTTCACCGGATTAAATATTCCCGAAGCTGTTTTCGTTCAGAAAAGAATTAATGGTAGAGCACAATCTGCTGTCTTTATTGAACGCGGAATTCCCGAAATGGAAGTATGGGAAGGTAACAAGATGACCAAAGAAGAAGCCAGCAATATTTCTGATATTAAAGCTGTTTCTTTTCTGGATGAATTTAATAGAAAAATGCAATACTATCTATCGGAAGTTGAAAAATGTTATGTTAATTCCTTGGGTGGAAATCTGGCAAACACTTTGAATAAACAGAAATTATTTATTCAAAAAGCTAAAGAACATTTTCCACAGATATCTGCTAATGATGCAATGAAATTGGTTAGTAACTTGAGAGCAGTAAAAGACAAAGATGAAATCAAACAATTGCAGAAAGCTATTGATATTACAGGATTAGGAATTGGAAGCATTCGAAAACAAGCTAAAGCAGGAATGATGGAATATGAGTTGGAAGCTATTCTGAAATATGAAGCTAATCGCAATAATCCTAAGCATATGTCTTTTCATCCGATAATTGCTTCTGGAGTAAATGCTGCAACTTTGCATTATCATCAAAATTATAGCAAAATTGGTAAAAATGATCTTGTACTTCTCGATGTAGGAGCAGCTTATAATAGTTATTGTGCCGATATTACTCGAACCTTTCCTGTTTCTGGAAAATTTACAAAAAGATAGAAAGAAGTATATTCAGAAGTTTTAGCAGTAAATAAAGCGATTATCGAAATGGTGAAACCAGGAATAACAATGGTTGAGTTAAATAAAAAAACAGTAGAGTTGATCTCCGATGCTCTTATTCGATTGAAATTGATCAAAGACAAAAAAGATTATTTCAAATATTATATGCACAGTGTTGGACATCATTTAGGTATGGATGCACACGATTTTGGACCTCGTGATAAACCTTTAGAACCTGGTCATGTGATAACAGTGGAACCAGGTATTTATATTTCAAAAGAGAAAATTGGTGTGAGAATTGAAGATGATATTCTCGTTACAAAAACAGGTTATAAAAATCTTTCTGAAAATATTTCTAAAGAAGTTGATGAATTAGAAACTATTAGAAACTAATTGATTAATAAAGAGGAAATTATGAAAAGATCAATATTTACGAAGAGGTTCATATGAAACGGGCTATATATGCAGGAACGTTTGATCCGATAACTAACGGACATCTCGATGTATTAAAAAAAGCTGCTAAAGTGTTTGATGAAGTGATTCTGGCTGTAGCAGATTTTACCGGTAAAGACACTATATTTGGTTTAAATAAAAGATTAGAATTGTGTCGAAAATCTGTTTGTGATGTTCCTGAGATAAAGATAATGAAATTTCATGGTTTGGTAGTAGACTTTGCAAAAAAAGTGGAAGCAGATGCAATGATCAGAGGATTGCGAGCGGTTTCAGATTTCGAGTATGAACTATCTCAAGCACTAATGAACAAAAAACTATATCCTAAAATTGATACTGTATTTTTTGTTCCTGATAACAAGTATTTGTATCTAAGCTCTACTATGGTTCGACAAGTTCTACAGCTTGGCGGAGAGATCTCTGATCTGATTCCATCGTGTGTGGAAGAAGAACTGAAAACCTGGCATGATAAAAACTCAAAATAACATAAAGTGTTTATAATCAAGGAGATTAAATGCAACAAAAGAAAAAGATCAATGTGAAAATCGACGAAAAAGTTGGGGAAGGTGTTTATTCAAATTTCTGTATGATCACTCATTCACCGTCAGAATTTATTATAGATTTTGGAAGGATTTTACCCGGACTTCCCAATGCCAAAATTTACAGTAGAATTTTATCTACACCACAACATGCAAAACAATTCTTGAACATCCTTAAACAGAATATTGAAAATTTCGAAGAACAGAACGGTGAGATAAGCTTACCAGGTCAACCGGGAGAAAAGGATATTGGTTTTAAAGCAAGCGGACAAAATGCTTGACCCAGCTAATTGAATTAACTTACAAAATGCTTGACTGATGAATGGGTTAAATACTTTTTGATTTTTCTGAAAAATATGAAGTTAGAAGGAAATAGAAGGAGTCTGAATTAATGAAGAACAGAAAAATTCGCGGATTGATCATTGTTCTGGTTCTGCTTGTTACAGCTTATTTCTTTGCTCCTCTGGTAGTACCAAACCTGCCGACATTCTGGACCACTAAAAGCTTAAAGCTTGGTCTGGATTTGCAGGGTGGTTCACAGATTCAACTGGAAGTTGATTTCTCTGAACTTGAACTATCGGAAAAGGAAAAAGAAGACGCTATAAAAACAGCTTATCAGATTATCAGGAACAGGATCGACCAATTTGGTGTGGCAGAACCTATCATTCAAAGAATAGGTACCACAAACAGAATAATTCTCCAATTACCGGGACTTAAAGATCCCAGCCGAGCCAAAAATTTGATTGGAAAAACAGCTATGCTGGAATTTAAACTGCTGGCAGAAGCTGATCAAATAGAAGAAGCTTATATTGCATTAGATAAATATCTTCAGGACAATCTGGAAAGTTATGAATATCTGAATGAATTTGCCGATAGAGATGTAGAAGAAGTTATCGATGTATTGGAATCGGAAGATGAAGAAGAGATGGAAGAAGAGGAAGAATTGCTAACTGTCTTCACTAATCTTACTACAAATGAAGATGATATGCCGATGACTATAGATTATGAAAACATCGCTGTTCTCAAAAGACTTCTGGAAGATAAAGAATTCCAAGCTGCAGTTCCTGCCGGGTTGCAAATCGCAATCGGCAAAGAAGACAAAAACGATCCATACAAAGCACGACCATTATATGTGCTTAAGAAAAGAGCTGAGATAACTGGTAAATATTTGGAAAAAGCTCAAACCAAGATAGGTCAGGGCTATGCTCCTAAAGATCAGGGACCATATATATTACTTACATTCAATAAAAGTGGTGCCAAAAAATTCAAAACAATCACAGGCCAGAATGTAGATAAAAGATTGGCAATATTGCTGGATAATATTGTTTATCTTGCCCCTCGCATCGATTCTCGTATTCCCAATGGAGAGGCTAGAATTACTGGTCAATTCACCATTGAAGAAGTTCAGGATCTTGTAATTGTGCTGAATGCTGGTAGCCTTCCTGCGCCGGTCAATATTATTGAAGAAAGAACTGTTGGTCCAACTTTGGGTACTGACAGCATCAAAGCAGGCGTAATGGCTGCGATTATTGGTATGGCATTCATCTTTGTATTCATGGTTGTGTATTACGGATTATCTGGTTTAATAGCAGATATTGCTGTGATTGTGAACATGATGTTTATTGTTGCTGTTCTTACCATGTTAGAAGCAACACTTACCATGCCTGGTATCGCTGGTATGATCCTTACGGTAGGTATGGCTGTCGATGCTAATGTTATTATATTTGAAAGGATCAGAGAAAACCTGAGGCTTGGAAAGACTGTTCGCACAGCAGTAGATGGTGGTTTCAGTAGAGCTCTGGTAACTATTTTGGATGCTAATATTACAACACTGATCACAGCTCTTGTACTGTATCAATTTGGAACCGGAGCCATTAAAGGTTTTGCCGTAACACTTTCGATCGGTATTATTGGTTCAATGTTTGCATCTATCATTTTGGTGAAGGCTATCTTTGACGGATTCGTTACGAATACGGTAAGAGATAAGCTGAGTATTTAGGGGGAAAGATGAGATTTTTTGGAGAAACTAAAATAGATTTCATAGGTAAAAGAAAAATTGCTTTCGTTCTTTCTATCATTGTAATTGTTGCTGGTTTAATATCCTTGGCAATCAATAAAGGTCCCAAATATGGGATCGATTTTTCCGGTGGAGTTTCTATGGAACTCGACCTCACTCCAATCGCAGAAAATGCTGTGCCTATAGAAATCCAAAAGATCAGAGATGTATTCAATGCTAATGGTATTGAAGGAACTGAAATTCAGGATATCAAAGGTGCAGAAGGCAAACGATATGTGCTAATCAAAACAAAAGTTGTTGGTGACATGAAAGATAAAGTAAGTACCAGAATTATCGATGTAATTAAACGAGAATTTCCTGGTAACGTAGATGATACGACCTTGATTCGTTTGCAGGAAGAAGTTGGTCCTAAGATCGGTGGAGAACTTAAGGAAAAAGCTATCCTTGCAATCTTCTGGGCTTTAATGGGAATCATTCTTTACATCTGGTGGCGATTTGAATTTTCATTCGGTATGGCTGCTGTTGTCGCCCTTATTCATGATGTATTAATTACAATTGGAATCTTCTCAATTTTCGGTAAAGAAGTTAGTCTGGCTATCGTTGCTGCGCTGCTTACAATTGTTGGTTATTCACTCAACGATACAATCGTGGTATTTGATAGGATTCGTGAAGATATGAAAGTGTTCCGTAAAGAATCTTATGGTAATGTTATCAATCATAGTATTAACGAAACACTGAGTAGAACGATTATTACATCGCTTACTACATTCTTGGTAGTTCTTTGTTTATATGTGTTTGGCGGTACTGTAATTCACGATTTTGCTTTTGCTCTGCTGGTAGGAGTAGTAGTCGGTACATATTCATCAATATTTGTTGCCAGCCCACTTATGGTAGAACATTTTGAAAATAAGCAAAGACGAATGGCCGGTAAAGCTACAAAGAAGAAATAAAATATTCGACATTTAAATAGTTAAAAAGAGACGCATTCAGATGCGTCTCTTTTCTTTTATCATCAGAAATTCAAGTAAGAACAACCAGCAAAATATTATCACTTGAAAGGGACAATATGTCCCACATTGAGCAATATTGTCTCAATCAATGTAATACAATTCCTGAGATTAATATATCAATTGCATTTAAGTTAGCCTTATTTTGCTACGTAACAGTAAGTTACGTGCGTGTTGTTTTTACCGATTCTTACATAAAATAATGGTCCACTCATTGCACTAAGAATCTATTATGTATGAAATTATTATAATTATTATAAATGTTATAAAATTAACATTTTTTTTATTTACAAATAACTTTGTAGTATTAAAATCAATTTTATAAATGGTTAATCAATATTATTGCATAAATTTTGGAGAGTATTATTATGAATCAATTCAACAAAAACACAGATCACGAATTCAAAGGAAATGGAAATTATTACACCGCTTTACTTGATAATATATCCGGAAGTATCTGGTCAATAGATAGGAATTATTGCTTGATATATGGGAATGCTTCATTTCTAAGAGAATTTCATAAAGAATTTGGATTCGAGATAAAAATTGGTGATTCTATACTAAATGACTCTATTCCTACAGATGAAAAAAATCTTTGGAAAGAGTATTATAACTATGCACTTAATGGGGAAAACTTCAATTTTGAAAGTGAATGGAAGTTTGGTAAGAAACAGAAATGGTACGAATATCATTTGAGTCCAATATTCGATAAAAATAACGAATGTATTGGAGCGTCGGTTGTTGCAAATGACATCACTGATCGCAAAAATTCAGAACAAGAGCTAATACAAAGTGAAGAAAAATTTCGAGCCTTATACAATAATGCTCCCTTGTCTTTTCAATCTTTGAATGAAGATGGATCGTTTCGAGATGTAAATCCAGCCTGGTTGAGAACCTTGGGTTATAAAAAAGAAGAAGTGATAGGTAAAAAATATATAGATTTTCTCCATCCAAATTATAAAGGTCATTTCAAGAGTTCTTTTCCGAAATTTAAAGAACTTGGCTATGTTCATGATGTACAATTCCAGATAAGGCATAAAGATGGAAACTATTTGGATATTTCATTCGAAGGATGTGTAGGTTATCATCCTGATGGAAGCTTTAAGCAAACGTATTGCGTATTCCAAGACATCACTGAACATAGAAAAGCTGAGAAAGCTCTATTAGAAAGTGAAGTAAAATTCCGTAATATGTCAGAGCAAATAAGAGAAATGATCTACTTAACAGATGATAAGGGTAAGCTCTACTACATTTCACCTGCTTCAATGACAATATTCGGTTTTTCGCCGCAGGAGATGGAAGGTAATTTATTCATGAAATATCTAAAGAAAACGGAGATTCCTAAAGCGATTAAAGAATTTTTGAAAACGATATTATCAGGCTCTCCTGTAATTGATCTTCAATTAAAAATGAAGCATAAAAGTGGAAAAATATTTATCGGTGAACTGGCAGGGACAAGTTACAAATCCGAAGATTTCAAAGGTACAATTGGAGTAATCAGAGATATTTCCAGACAAGTTGAATCCGAATCAGAGATTATTCAAGCTAAAGATACTGCTGAACGCTATTTAGACTTAGCTGGGAATATGATACTATCATTGAACAAAGTTGGTGAGATCGAATTGATTAATCAAAAAGGTCTTGAAATATTAGAATATTCTAGAGATGAGATACTTGGGAAAAGCTGGTTTGATACTTGTATATCCAAAGAAGATGTATCACAAGTTAAAGATGTGTTTCAGAAGATAATTCTTGGTAAAGCAGAATTTGTTAAGCATTTTGAAAATGAAGTTATTACCAAGAATGGGGAAAAGAAGATCATTTCATGGTATAATACTTTATTAAGAGATAAAAAAGGAAAGATAGATTCCATTCTTAGTTCAGGTATGGATATCACAGAACGTATAGAATTCGAGACAAAAATAATTAATAATTTGAAAGAAAAAGATATTCTGCTGCGTGAGTTATATCATCGTACCAAAAATAACATGCAAGTTATCACCTCGATGCTTTCTATGCAGGCAAGAAAATCGGATAATGATGAAATTAGATCTCTTTTTAAAGAAGTGAATAATCGGATAAGATCGATGAGCCTGGTGCATCAAAAACTTTATGAATCACAAGATCTTTCTCGTATAAATTTAAAAGATTACATTCAAGATCTCGTAAAATTGCTGGCTCAAACTTACTCCTTAAGCTCTAATAATATTACATTCAAATTTGAACTGGAAGATCTTTTTATTATGATCGATACTGCGGTGCCGTTAGGTTTAATTATCAATGAATTGATCTCAAATGTTTTCAAACATGCCTTTCCAGATGAAGCTAAAGGGATATTGAACATTCATCTGTACAAAGAAGATAATAATAAAATAAATATTGTTATAAAGGATAATGGAATTGGAATACCTATAGGTTTAGATTTAAGAAAAAATGATACAATGGGGTTAAGGACAATGTTTATTTTAGCAGAACATCAGCTGAAAGGCAATGTAACCTATGAATCTAAAAATGGTCTACAATGGCATATTGCATATAATGACACACTATATACGGAGAGAATTTAAAATGAAAAAAATATTATTTTTTTTTCTGTTATTATTGGTACAAGTAACGATTTTTTCTGTGAATACCAAAATCGACAGCCTTCAAACAGAACTTGAGAAACAAAACGAACCTATAAGCAAGGCCGCCTTAATGTATGATATAGGTTTTGCATATCTAGAATTAGAAGATTACGATAGTGCTATAAATTATTTTAATATGACTTTAGAGTTATATCTTGAATTAGATATGAAAGTTGATCTCTCGATAGTATATTACTCTATAGGTGAAGTCTTTAGTTACAAAAATGATCATAGAAAAGCTTTGGAGTATTATAACAATTCTTTATCCCTAGATGAAGAGCTTGAAGATAAGGTCGCAATGGCTGTTACATATTACGTAATCGGAGACAGTTATGAGATGTTATCAGAATATGTTAAAGCTCTGGAGTCATATTACAGTGGCTTATCTCTCTATGAAGAAATTGGTGATCAGATAGGAATTGCAGATTCTTATAATGTTATTGGTAATATTTTTCAAGCTATAGAAGATTTTGATAATGCTCTGGAATATTATGAAAAACATCTGGAAATTAAGCAAAATGTTGGTGAAAAATCTGGAATATCCATATCGTACAATAATATTGGAATAATCTATGATGATAAAAAAGATTTTAATAAAGCACTTGAGTATTATTTCAAAGCACTAATCATCGATGAAGAACTAAATGATGATAAAGGTATAGCAACAATTACAAATAACATTGGTATTGTTTATCTTGAACTGAAAGAATACAATAAAGCACTTAAGTATTTAGATCAGTCTCTTTTATTATCAATTGAATTGAAAGATGTTTGGGCTATAGCAAATACTCATAGCAATATTGCAGAAGTTTATATAAAATTACATGACTACTCCAAAGCGTTTTATTATGTAGATAAAAGTTTAAAATTAGCAGAGTCCATTCAAGCTAGAGATCTTATATTAGAAACATTTAATATCTATTCAACTTTATTCTCCAAAGTAAATAATTATAAGAAATCACTAGAATATTATAAAAAATATACCAGTTTAAAAGATACATTGCTCACTACAAGTATAAGAAAAATAGCTGCCTATCAAAGAAACCATGAAAATGAATATAAAGAAAAAGAGAATGAGCTGCTCCGCAAAGATATTCAGATAAAAGATCTGCAAATTGAGAAACAAAACAATCTCAGATATTCATTATTAGCAATTATATTCTTGGCTATTTGTTTCGTTATGCTAGTTTACAAACGCTATCGTGATAAAAGGGCAGAGCACTTATTGATATTAGGAAAGAATGAGCTGATTACAATGCAAAAAGCGGAACTTGATAAAACATTATTAAGTTTAAATGATTTAAATAATAATTTAGAAAAAAAAGTAAATGAACTCAATCTTAGTCAAGAACGGATACAAATATTGAACAAAATTTTACGACATGATCTGGCAAATGATTTTGCCGTTATAAAAAGTTGTGTACGTATTTTTAGAAGGAAAACGAATGAAAGCATTCTAAATGAAATAGAATCTAGAACAGATAAGAGTTTAGATACAATTAAGAGACTACGAGAACAAGAGATGTTTATCGATTCACACAGCAATCTTACTGAAATGAATCTTTTAGAAGTAATCGATGTAATCATTAAAGAATACAAAGGTGTAGATATTTCGGTAGAAGGTGCTGGTACAGTATTCGCAGATGAATCTTTGTATTCTGTATTCGAGAACCTGATAGTAAATGCTGTGAATCATGGTGAATCTAAAAATATAAGAATAGATATAATTGATACTGATACATTTATACAGATTCTTTTCAAAGATGATGGCAGAGGGATTCCAGATGAAATTAAAGATAAAATTTTTGATGAAGGATTTGTACATGGAAGCAAAGGTAATACTGGAATTGGTTTATACATTGTGAAACAGATTATAGAAGGCTATGGTGGATTAATTTCTGTTGTAGATAGTGATCTTTTATCTTCAAGCGGAGCTGCATTTAAGATAAGTTTAAGAAAAGCTATAAAAAACAAAATGATGAATCTAAATTCCAATGAAAGACTATGACGGAGAAATGATGAAAGTCCAGGATAAAACCGAGAAGCAGCTTTTAAAGGAAATAGAACATTTAGAAGAACATGTAATTCAACTGGAAAAAGAAAACGAACAATTCAAAATAATCACAGAAAATACCAGCGACAATATTGCTATCACAACTTTCGATCTGAAAGCAAAATATCTTTATGTAAGTCCTTCCATAAAAACTGTACTTGGCTACGATTCGGAGGATTTATTGGGGCATTCGTTTTTTGAATTTATTCATCCGGAAGATAAAACAGCATTATTGCCACTCTTGAAAAACTATCTTGGCAGGAAAGCTAAAGAGATATTCAAGAAAGATGATTCACCGATCAGTGAAACAATAGAATTCCGCTTCCGAAACAAAGCCGGAGAATGGCGCAATATGCACAGTACTGTGAATGTTGCCGGCAAAAACCTGCTGGCTGTGACCAGAGATATTACTGACCGAAAAAAAAATGAAATTGAACTTCAAGACAGCAAAAATCGTTTGGCGGCAATCTATAATAATGCTTCAGATCTTCAAATACTTTTAGAATATGGTTTAGATAAAAAATTCCGATTATTGTCGGTAAATCAAGCTTATTTGAATACAGCGAACAACTTCGGCTTGAAACTAACTGAAGATGATTTTATCAATAAAACATTGGAAGATGTAATTCTAAATAATTTGGGGTTGGGTCGAGAGGTTTTGGAAAACACTCTAGAAAAATATAAACAAGCTGCAGAAGCTGCTGAAAATGTAAATTATAATGAAAGTATTATTGTGAATAACAAGGTATTTCATTCCGAAATTACTCTTTCACCAATTTTAGATTCTGATGGAAATTGCCAGTATATTCTGTATAATTCACATGATATCACAGAACGAAAACACGCTGAAAAAGCTCTGATGGAAAATAAAAAGCTATTGCAGAAAATCGCTGAAAACTATCCAAATTCTTATGTTTCCATCATCGAAAAAGACCTCTCTTGCGGTTTCACTTCAGGCCAGGAATTTAAAAAACAGGGATTAAATCCAAACGATTTTATTGGGCTATCTCTTAAGGAAGTGTTTGGTGAACATGAGCCGATTATTAAGAAACATTATTTAAAAACATTTGCAGGTGAAGAGCAGAACTTCGAATTATTTATTAATGATCAGTATCAGAATTATAAAACAATTCCTCTAACAAATGAAAACGGAGAAATTGACCGCATTCTAGCTGTAGTAGAAAATATTACAGAGCGAAAAAAAGCGGAATCAGAAATAATTGAAAATGACAGGATTCTCCGAAATTCACAGAGAATAGCAAAAATAGGCAACTGGCATTTGGATATAGTTAGTGATGAGGTATTTTGGTCAAAAGAAGTGCTGGCTATGTATGGCAAAGGTGTTGATGATGTAGCCCCGAATAATACTGAATGGAAGAAAATGATACATACTGATGACTGGCATAGACTTACTTCACATGTAAATATAGCAATCCTAGGAGAATGTGATTACAATATTGAATATAGGATCAGGCGTTTTGGCTCAGGAGAGATAAGACACATCCATAGCCTGGGTGAATTAGTTTATGAAAATGATATCCCAGTAAGACTAATTGGTGTAGATCAAGACATCACAGACAGGAAAGAAACTGAATTCGAATTACTAGAAAGCCAGAACAGGTATTTCAATTTCATCTCCAACAGCAGCGAAGGAATATGTAGAATTGAAATGAAAGAACCTGTACCAATCGATCTGTCTGAAAAAGAATTAGTTAAAGCCATCAATAAGAATGCAGTAATTGCAGAAGTAAATGCTGCGTTGGCAGAAATGTATGGTTTACAAATGGAAGATATGATCGATAAACCCGCGACTGATTTTGCTCCAGATTATGGTGAAAGGGCATCACTTGTTATTTCCAGAAAAGATCATCATGTACGGGATGTAGAAACAGTGGATGTTGATAAAGACGGAAATATTATTCACCTTTCCGAATCATTTCACGGCGAAATACAAGATGGAAAACTAATCCGCCTTTGGGGTGTACAACGAGATATTACCGAAACAAAAAAGGCTCAGATTGAACTGCAGGAAAGTGAAGAACGCTTTAGGGAGTTGGTTGATACACTTAACAGTGGAGTTGCTATTTACAAAGTAATCAATGATGGTAAATCCGGCAGTGACTATATAATTCAGGAGTTCAACGAGTTTTCTTTGAAACACGAAAAAATGAAAAAAGAAGAAGTGGTAGGCAAAAGTTTGAAAGATATTCGTCCTAATATTGATGATTATGGTTTGATAGATACATTCAGGAAGGTTTGGAAAACAGGAGAACCAACCTTCTTCCCAGCCAAAATTTACGTTGATGAAAAATACTCAAATTATTATGAGAATAGAGTTTTCAGACTTTCCAGCGGCGAGATTGTGGCAGTGTATGACGATGTAAGCATAAGAGAAAATACCTTTGTTAAGATCAAAGAAAGTCAGAAAAGATTTGATCTGGCGATGAAAGCATCCCAAGATGGGCTCTTCGATTGGAACCTTGAGACTAATGACATATACTATTCTCCCGGTTGGAAAAGCATGCTGGGTTATGAATATGACGAAATTCCTAATGATTTTTCCATTTGGGAATCTAATACTCATCCCGATGATGTGAAACTCTCCTGGCAGATGATCGAGGAAGTGAAAAGTAAACAGCGCGACCGCTTTGAAATTGAATTCAAGATGAAGCATAAAGACGGGCATTGGGTAGATATCTTATCACGAGCTGAAGCTGTTTTTGATGAAAATAATGAAGCTGTGCGGATAATCGGAACACACGTTGATATAACTGAGCGAAAAAAGGCAGAAGAAAAAATCAAACGATTTAGCCGTATCTTTGAAGATTCACTGAATGAGATTTACCTTTTTGAAGCAGATACTCTTAAGTTTGTTCAAGTTAATAATGCTGCTGTTCAGAATCTTGGTTATTCCATTCATGAATTGCAAGGAATGACGCCATTAGATATTAAACCAGAATTTGATGAAGATGATTTTGCAGAATTAATCAAGCCTTTAGTAAATGGCACTAAAGAGTCCATTGCTTTTGTAACGGCTCATCAGCGGAAAGATGAAACATATTATGATGTAGAAATCCATCTGCAGCTACTTCAGTATGATCATTCCAAACTTTTTTCTGCCATAGTGATAGATATTACAGAGAGGAGAAAAACAGAAGAAGAGCTTCGACAACACCGTGAACGTCTGGAAGAACTGGTGAAAGAACGCACAGCAGAATTGGAAATCAAAAACAAACGATTAGAAGATTTCAATAAATTATTCGTAGGCCGTGAATTCCGCATCAAAGAGCTGCGTACAAAAGTTAAGGAATTAGAAGAAAAACTAGGAATATGATGGGAAAAATTGAGACACGAGTTCGACAAGTCGGCTTGCGTAGCAAACGATCTTGGATAAAGAGCATAGCGAAACTGGACTTGAAGTGAAATGAAATACCTTCTGCACTCCGGTGTAAACCCGAAGTCCAGTCTGGTGCAATCCGAGTTCAGAAGAACGCAGTGAAGCTGGACTTGGGTCAAAACAAAATAATCTATCGCAACTCTGGAGTCCAGTACAAGCCTGAACTCCAGTTTGCAACGACTCAATCTCAACAGAGTTAAACGAATATGGGCTTGAAGCAATTCAAGGTAAAAAGATGAGATGTAAGAAAGAAGATTTTACAGAAGGTCAATACTTTCATATTTATAATAGAACAATGGAAGGCTTGAAACTTTTCAGGGAAACGGATGACTACAGTTATTTCCTAGAAAAACTGAAACCAAAAATAATCAAGTATCCAGCTTCAATTTTTGCTTACTGCTTAATGCCCAATCATTTTCATTTTATGATTCGGCAAAACAGCGAAAAACCAATTTATCGAATTTTTAATGATTTAAATAACTCTTATGTTCAACATTACAACATTAAATATAAACGTACAGGTCATTTGTATCAGGGAGATTTACAACATAAGCTAATAACGAATGATCAATACCTGATATCTCTTTGTCAGTATATTCATTTAAATCCAGTAAAGGCTAAACTAACTCAAAATCCAGAAGATTGGTCTTTTTCTAATTATCTAGATTGGTTAGGCAAAAGAGATAATGGTTTATTTGATGATGAATTATTAAAAGAATATTTTGAAGACAGCAATGATTATATAAAGCAAACAAATGATTATGAAAAGTATATTAATGAAAAGAATTTCTATGAGTTGTTGCTTGATACTTAATACACGAGTTCAGCAGAGCGAAGCGAAACTGGACTTGAGTCGAAAGAAGAAATACCTTCTGAACTCCGGTGTAAACCCGAAGTCCAGTCTGGTACAATCCGAGTTCAGGAGAACGCAGTGAAGCTGGACTTAGGTCAAAACAAAATAATCTATCGCAACTCTGGAGTCCAGTACAAGCCTTAACTCCAGTTTGCAACGACTAAATCTCAACAGAGTGAAGCGAGACTGGACTTGAATCTGAACAGTACTCCGAACTTCGGTTCAAGCCCGGAGTCCAGTTTGTTTAAATTATAGAGGAAAGGTATTATGAAAAGAATTGGGTTAGCAATTTTAGCAGCATTATTATTCTCTCAACTTTTAGCCGTTGACCTTACACAAGAAGAACAAGCCTGGATAAAAGATCACCCGCAGATCAAATTAGGTATTGGTGAATCCTGGGCGCCATTTATATTTCCCAAAGAAGATGGTAATCACGAAGGCTTTGATGTAGATATGCTAAAACTGATTAACCAGATTACCGGTATGAAAATCGAAATTGTTCCAGGCAATTGGAGCGAAATGGTTCAGATGGCTCAAAACAGAGAGATCGATGGCTTAGCTGAATCGGCTGCAAATGAGAGCAGAAAAGAGTTTTTCGATTTTACTCAGTCTTATTTAACGCAATACTATGCTCTGGCCACAACACCGGACAAGATCAATAGAATTCGATCTGAAGACGACATTAAGGGAAAAACATTAGCTCTCATCAAAGGCAATGCCTGGCTTCACAATCTCGTGGATACTTTGGGTGAAGTGCAAATTGTTGAGACTAATACTGATGTTGAAGCTTTTAGCCTGGTTGTAGAAGGCAGGGCAGATGCATCTTTTATGACGCTTGGAATGTTCTCTGAATATCGGAAAATGTTTTTTGAGAATATCATGATTGCCCACATTTTCAATGAAGAAAAATATCAACTTAAACTGCTCTATTCCATTCGAAATGATTGGCCCGAATTAGTTTCGATTTTAGATAAAGCTTTGGATGCTATTAATCAGGTAGAAAAAATTGAAATTTATAAAAAATGGTTTGGTTTCACTATGGATGACTTTGAATCACAAACCTTGACTCAGTTAACTGAAGAAGAATCTGCCTGGTTAAAAGAACATCCGGTTATTCGAATTGCTCCTGATCCGGACACTCCTCCTATTGAATGGTTCGATGAAAATGGAGGATATCAAGGAATTACTGCTGAGTTTATAAATTTAATATCCAAAGGACTGAATGTAAAGTTTGAAATAGTGAGATGCAAAACCTGGGATGAAGTTCTTTCCAAAGCAAAAAATAGAGAAGTTGATCTGATACCGGCAGCAGCACAAACTCCCGAAAGAGCTGAATATATGCTTTTCTCGGAACCCTATCTAGTTTTTTCTGGGGTTATTATAACAAAAAGTGAAAAAAAGAATTTATCATCTTCTAAAAAGCTTAACGGGAAAAAAGTTGGGGTTGTTTCAGGTTATATATGGCACAAAAGTTTAACGAGAGATTATCCCGAGATAGATATCGTCCCAGTGGATCATATTTCGCTTGGATTGCGTAAAGTTTCTACTGGAGAGATAGATGCATTTGTCGGAATTTTACCAATTGCAATTCATTATATTGATAAGGAAGGAATTAACAATTTAGTTGTAGCCGGTGAAACCGAGTTCACTACCAAAATATCGATCCTCTCACGAAAAGATTGGCCGCTTCTGAATTCGATCATCACAAAAACATTAAAAGCAATTCCAACCGGGAAAAAGAAAGAGATTATCAATAAATGGATTACTTTAAAGTCAATCTCACTCTTTGCAAATTCAACTTTCTGGATCATCACTATTTCGATGTTAGTCGGCGGTGTTTTAATCGTGATCATAGCCAGCCTTTGGAATATTTCACTTAAGAAACAGGTTATGTTAAAAACAACTGAACTTAGTGAGAGTGAATCAAAATATAAAATGTTGATCGAAAACCAGGTGGATATGCTGGTAAAGGTAGATCTAGAGGGTAGACTCTTGTTTGTAAGTCCTTCATATTGCAAAATGTTCAATAAAACTGAAGATGAACTTCTCGGAAAGAAATTCATGCCACTAGTACATGAAGAAGACCAGAAAACTACACAGGAAGAAATGAAGAAACTTTTTCAACCACCATATTCCTGCTATGTCGAGCAACGCGGCAATACCAGAGATGGCTGGAAGTGGCTTTCCTGGATGGATAGTGCAGTTCTGGATGATAATGGCCAAGTGATAGAGATAATCGGATTGGGAAGAGATATAAGTAAGCAAAAGGAATCTGAATTGAAAATTGCTCGAATTGCCAGGGAATGGCAAAGTACTTTCGATGCAACTAATGATGCAATCTGGACACTAGATAAAGAACATGTCATTCAGCGCTGTAATGAATCTTCTGTTAAAATGTTCAATACTACTTATGATGAGTTAATTGGGAAAAAGTGCTGGGAGATCGTGCACGGAACTAATGAACCGGTAGAAGACTGTCCTTGCGAACGGGCTCAGAGAACATTGAAACGTGAAACAATGGAATTACCATCCAATGAAAAATGGTTTTTGATAACTGTTGATCCGATCCTGGATGATTCTGGTAAATTTTGCGGAGCTGTTCATATTATCAGAGATATCACACATCGTAAAAAAATAGAAAATGAATTGAAAAAGTATCGTGAACATTTAGAAGAATTAGTAAAAGAAAGAACAGCAGAACTGGAAGAAAAAAATATAAGATTGGAAGATTATAATAAACTATTCATAGGACGTGAGTTTAGGATCAAAGAACTCAAGGAAAAAGTGAAAGAATTGGAGATGAAGAAATGAAGAATAAACTTAGTATTCATCGGGTTTTCTTTTTAAATATAATTGCAGTAGCCTTCATAGTTATTATTGTTTTCAGCATTTGGACGATCAGCAAATCTTATGTTGATTTCCAGAATAATATTAACATCATGCATCAAGAATATGACACGGAACAGAAAGAGCTCATTAAAAGCGAAGTTCAAAAAATGGTTTTTTATATTAGGAACTTGATACATCATTATGAAAATCGAGCAGATCATGATATTGAAATTGCGAAACGGGAAATCCTGGAAACTCTAGTTGAACAGCGTTTTGGCGAGCAGGGGTGTTTTTTCGGTAGTACATTTACAGGTGATCCCTTATTCTCAAATGGAGTTATCACATTAAGAACAGGAAGTGTGTGGGATTTGACAGATCCCAATGGTGTGAAGATTATCCAAGAACAGATCAACCAGGCAGTAAATCCAGATGGAGGTTTTGTTCTTTATTCATGGAATAAACTAGGAGAAAAGCAGCTCTCTCCTAAAATATCTTATGTAGCAGGATTACCCGAATGGCAATGGATTATTGGAGCTGGTGTTTATACTGATGAAATCGAAAAGCTGATTACTACTACAAGACATGAATTGCAAAGTAAAGTAAAAAAAAGTATTTTAATATTGGGAATAGTAATAATGATTTTCCTGATTTTATTTTATATAATAGCCAAGCTAATATCGAAAAAGATAAAAAGAAATTTAGATCTGTTCTCTCATTTCTTACGGAATATAGATAGTAGTGCTGTTAGAATTGATGAGAATAAAACTGATTTTCCAGAATTCAAAGCTCTTGCTCATGCAGTAAATTTTATGGTGGAGCGACGAGAAAAAGCTGAAGAAGAATTAAAATGCAAGAATGAAGTTTTAGAAAAAGAAATCAAAAACCGACTGGAAGCAGAACATTCTTTTGACGAATCTGAAAAACAATTGAAATATATCATAGAGAACAGTACAAATATGTTCTATTCGCACACAGTAGATTATATTCTTACTTATGTCAGTCAGCAATCTAAAATTATCCTGGGTTACGAACCTGAAGAAGCAATGATTCAATGGACAGAATTAGCGTCGGAAAATCCAATAAATGACATTGGTTTCAATTTTACAGTGAAAGCAATCGAAACAGGAATACCGCAACCACCCTACGATCTGGAATTGATACGTAAAGATGGTGGGAAAATCTGGGTAGAAATACGAGAAGTACCAGTTGTGGAGAATGGTGTAACTGTAGCGATTGTAGGCGCCTTGACGGATATTACCGAGCGTAAGGAAGCAGTAGAAGAATTGGAGAAATACCGTGATAAGTTGGAATTAATGATCGATGAAAGAACACAACGTCTGCTCGAAAAAACTTCCAATTATGAAGATTCGCAACTGGCACTTTCCTATTTGATGGAAGATGTGAATGAAGCCAGGGTTGATTTGGAGAAAGCAAATTCTGAGATGGCTGACTTAAATAAGGAACTGGAATCGTTTTCTTACTCAATCTCACACGATTTAAGGGCACCATTAAGAGCAATCGACGGATTTTCGAAAATATTGGAAGAAGAGTATGGTACAATATTAGATGAAGAAGGTGAAGAGTATTTAAAAATAATCCGCGATAATACTCAAATGATGGGTGAACTAATTAGCGACCTGCTGGAGTTTTCACGTCTTAGTAGAAAGAACCTGTTAAAAACCAGTTTAGATATGAACAGTATAGTTTTAGAAGAATGCGATAAAATCAAAGGGATCTATCCTGAACAGGATGTCGATTTTCGTATATCAGAGCTTTTATCCTCAAAAGGGGATAGGGCTATGATCAAACAAACGTTTGCAAATCTTGTTTCTAATGCAGTTAAATATTCTTCTACCAGGAAGAAATCGATAATAGAAATAGGCTGCAAACAAGATGAAGATCAAATTATATATTTTGTTAAAGATAATGGTGTTGGTTTTGATATGAAGTACAGTCACAAATTATTTGGAGTTTTTCAAAGACTGCATGCTGTTGAAGAATTTGATGGTACTGGTGTTGGCTTAGCAATAGTTCAAAGAATTGTAGGAAAGCATGGAGGAAAGGTTTGGGCAGAATCAGAATTAGACAAAGGCTCAACTTTCTATTTTACATTGGAGTGAATATAATTAGTATGGAATACCTTTGACAAAAAAAATCTTTACAATGGATGAAGAATATAATTTTTGATTGTACAAAATAAGGAGTGAATATGGACTCTAATGAAATTGAGATTTTATTAGTAGAAGATAACCCTAATGATGTAAAACTAACAATAAGAGCACTACAGAAAAATAACTTATCCAACAAAATCCAGGTGGTTATCGATGGGGAAGAAGCGTTAGATTTTATTTTTGCAAGAAATAAATACTCTGATAGAAGCATAACAGAAGTTCCTCGGTTAATTCTTCTTGATCTTAAATTGCCAAAAGTGGATGGACTGGAAGTATTAAAAGAATTAAAAAATGATGAACGTACTAAGATGATTCCTGTTGTTATACTCACAACTTCAAGAGAAGAATCTGATATAGTTAAAAGTTATCAACTCGGTGCTAATAGTTATATAGTGAAACCTGTGGATTTTGAAAAATTTATTTCTGCAATAGCGGATATAGGACTTTACTGGTTGTTATTGAACGAATTACCAAAATAATAGATTTGTCCTATTATTAAGAGGAAAAAATGGCTGATCCTTTAAAAATAATATTTTTAGAAGACAGATTGGAAGATGTTAAGCTTATTCAACGTGAACTAAAAACAGCTGGCATCAAATTTGAAGGTGTACATGCTGCAAACGAAGAAGAATTTATTCATGCCTTAGAGCATACGAAACCAGACCTTATTATCTCTGATTTTTCCATGCCTCGATTCAACGGCTTGGATGCGATAAAATTAGTTCATGAGCAATATCCTAAACTGCCAATTATTATTGTTACTGGCTCTCTAAATGAAGAGACTGCTGTAACATGTATGAAACATGGTGCCTGGGATTATGTATTAAAAGACCGGTTTTCTCTTTTGTCTAATTCTGTTAAAAATGTTATGGAATTAAAAGATGATCGAGAAGAAATCATAAAATCACAGCTGTTGCTTAAAGAAAATGAAGAGAAATTCCGTACACTATATAACTCTGCAAACGACGCGATATTCCTTGCACAAAACTACAAATTTATATCCTGCAATCCTAAAACTATGGAAATGTTTGGTTGTAAAGAGAATGAAATAATAGGACGTTCTCCGGCAGAATTCTCTCCGGAACTACAACCCGATGGAAGATTATCTAAAGAAAAAGCTAAAGAAAAGATGGATGCTGCACTAGCTGGTGAAACACAATTTTTTGAATGGGTTCATTTACGAAAAGATGGTACTCCTTTTAATGCTGAAGTCTCATTGAATAATATGATCCTTTCTGATGGTGAGTATATACAGGCTATTGTAAGAGATATCACCATACGCAAGCAAGCAGAAGAGATTCAGCGAGCTAGTGAAGAAAAATATCGCACAATTATAGAAACTACGCATGAAGGTTTCTGGGTTATAAATGATGAAAAGAAAACGGTTGATGTAAATCAGGCATTATGCGATTTGCTTGGTTATACCAAGGATGAAATCCTGGGAAAAACACCATATGATTTTGTAGACAACAATAACCACAAAATCTTTGAAGAGCAATTTCTGATATCCAAAAACTTAAAACACAGAACATATGAAATTTATTTAAGAAAGAAAAACGGTATAAATTTCCCAACAATTTTCAGTGCTACATCCATTTTTGATAAAGACGGTAAAAAGTCAGGTGCTTTTGCATTTGTTACAGACATCACCGATAAAAAGAAAGTTGAAATCAAACTACAGGAAAGTGAGAAAAAATATCGAGATCTGTTTGAAAAATCGAAAGATGCCATTTTGATTATTCATAATGGGAAATTTGTTGACTGTAATCAAGCTACTATTGATATGCTTCGTTACAACGATAAAAAAGAATTTCTAAATACTCATCCTTCGGAATTATCACCTGAAAAGCAACCTGACGGGCAATTATCTTTTACAAAAGCAGATGAGATGATGGGAATAGCATATAAAAAGGGCAGTCATTGGTTTGAATGGGACCACAAAAAATCTGATGGTGAAGTTTTTCCTGTGGAAGTATTGTTAACAGCAGTTTCTACCGATGGTGATAATCAAATACTGCATACTGTTTGGAGAAATATTACCGATCGTAGGAAAGCTCAACTGGAGCTTGGTCTTTCAGAAGAAAGAATGAAAGCCATTTTCCGCAATGCTTATGATGTGGTTATAATTATTGATTTTGAAACAGGTAAAATGATTGATGTAAACAATGCTGCTAATAATATTCTGGGCTATGAATTGGAAAATCTGATTAATCAGAAATTTTCTATATTATTTCCTCCTGATAGTAATGAAACCAGAAGAGATATCTTGAATGAAATTAAAGTTCACGGAGCTGTTTTTGAATCTCAGTCATTTCTGAAAGCAGATGGCTCTTCCTGTACAATGGACCTTACTGCTAATGGTATTCCATGGAATGGGAAAGAAGTTGCTATGGTTACTTTACGTGATATAACCGAACGTAAAAATGCAGAAAGTGAATTGCGGATCAGCGAACAAAAATTTAGAACTTTTGCAGAGAATGTTCCTGGTGTAGTTAGCATCTACAGCAGGTATTCCGATGGTAGGCTTGTATTCCATTATCAAGGTCCTGGTTTAGAAGATATAGTTGGTAAAGAAATATATGAAAAATGTACGGATCATCCTGATGAATACTTTAAATTAATTCCTGCTGAAGATATACGTAAACTGGAATCAGATGCCGTGTATGCAGTAGAAAATGATGAGATATTAGATACAGAATATCGTTTGAAAATATCAGAAAATAATTATGTATGGGTACGTTCAAGGTTCAGTGTAAATAAATTACCAGATGATTCTTATTTCTGGCAGGGAATTATTTATGAAGTAACAACACAGAAGAAAATTCAACATGAACTTATCGAAAATGAACAACTATCCTCAGCTATAATCGAAGATTCTCCTCTGGGAATTTCTGTACGAGATAGATATGGAACGCTCATACTTCACAATAAGGCTTGGAAGAGAATTTGGGGATTCAAAGATGATTATATAGAAACTTATAAAAAAAAGAGAACTAAATTAGTTATGAATAAAAAAGATCTCTATCTTGGTGAACATCAAAAGAAAATTCAAGACCTGTATGCTCATGGAGGTAGTTATTACGTTCCGGAGATCAAGTTATTTAGAGGAAACAAAAATAAGGCTAGGTGGATTGCTCAGCGTTTCTATGCGATCAGAAATAATAACAATGAAGTAGAAAGAGTAGTTGTATTAACAGAAAATATCAGTGAACGTAAAAGATCAGAGCAGATTCAAAATGTACTTCATAATATTGCCAATCAAGTAAATAAAACAATTGATCTAAACGATTTACTTGATGTAATTCGAGTAGAATTAAGCAGGATTATAGATACTTCAAACTTTTTTGTAGCACTTAAAAATGAGCAAACAGGACAATTAACTTTTCCGTACTCCAGAGATGAAAAAGATGACGAAGATGAAGATATATACCCAGGTAAAACTCTAAGTGCATATGTTTTAAAAACGGGCAAATCATTATTGGCAAACGAAAAAGTAATGGAAGAATTAACTACCAAAGGAATTATTGAACGTGTTGGCTCTCCCGCAAAGATCTGGTTAGGTGCTCCGTTGATAATACAGGATCGTACAATTGGGATAGTAGCTGTACAAAGTTATACATCTGCAGATCTTTATAATGAAAATGATATGGAAATCCTCAGTTTTGTGTCTCATGAAATTGCTTTGGCAATAGATAAGAAACGAGCGGAAGATGATGTTAGTATTCAAAAATCGTATTTTGAAAACCTGTTCCAAATGTCTCCAGATGCACTGATTATTGCCAATAACCATAATAAGGTCATCCAAATAAATGATGAATTTGAACAATTGTTTGGTTTCAGTGAAGAAGAAATAAAGGGAAAATTAATAGATGATCTAATTGTACCAGATGACCTGAAAGAAGAAGCAAATGAAAAAACAATGATAGTAAATTCTGGAAAAACGATATTCTTTGAATCTGTTCGGCAACACAAATATGGTACAAAGAAGTTCGTGGAAGTTATTGGCAAACCGATCAAACTAGGAGATAATCAACTTGCAGTTCAAGCAATTTATCGTGATATCTCTGTACGTAAGAAACATGAACAACAGATCATGCAGGATCTGGAAGAAAAAGAAGTTCTGCTAAAAGAAGTACATCACCGTGTTAAAAACAATATGCAGGTAATTTCCAGTATGCTCAAATTGCAATCGAGATATATCGACGATGAAAAAGCACTTAAACTTTTCAAAAATAGCCAAAATCGTGTAAAATCGATGGCCCTTATACATGAACGGATCTATAATTCAAACGATCTAGCTAGTGTGAATTTTGAGGAGTATGTTCAGAATCTGGCACGTAATCTTTTTACAAGCAGCAGGATAAATTCTAATAAAGTTGTACTAGACATGGATATTAAAAACATTAAAGTGAATATGAATAAGGCTGTACCATTAGGATTGATCATAAATGAATTAATTTCTAATGCACTAAAGCATGCCTTCCCTAATGAACGAAAAGGGAAACTTACAGTAAGCATAAAGAAGAAAAAAGATAAATTTGAATTGATTGTTGCAGACGATGGAATTGGTTGCGAAAAAGATCTGAACTTAAAAACTCCGGATTCTTTAGGTTTGCAATTAGTGCTTGCCCTAACCGAGCAATTACGTGGTAAACTGGAATTTGTTTCTGATAATGGAGCTAAATTTACTGTTACTTTCTAAAACGAAAAATCCTTCAAGCTTGAGAACTTGAAGGATTTTTTAATTATAAAAATTCTTATCTATTGATTATTTATGAATACCACGTTTGGAATTCTTAATAAAATTATAAAACTGCTCCTGCCCTTTGGTAAATGGTTTCAGGGTTTCTACTTCTTCTAAAGCTTGAGCTGTATTTTTTCCTGATAAATAGAAAATCTTGTACATAGTTTTGATCGATTTGATCTCTTCATTATCAAATCCTTTACGCTGTAATCCTATAGAATTGATTCCAGCAACTTTATATGGATGACCTCCACCTCGTGTGAAGGGAGGAACATCTTTGGAAATTCCAGCTTTTCCACCTACAAAGGCATATGCGCCAATCGTAGAAAACTGGCTAATAGCACTCATACCACCAATTATAACATAATCTTGTATATGAATATGTCCGGCGAGATTTATTGCATTCGCTAAAATTAGATTATTTCCTAGAATGCAATTATGTGCCACATGAACATAAGCCATAAACAGGCCATTGTTACCGATTTGAGTTGGTTCATCCAGGGTTGCAGATCGGTTGATAGTGCAAAATTCACGGAATGTATTGTTGTTACCGATAATAAGTTTTGTTGGTTCACCATTGTATTTCAGATCCTGACAATCACAACCTACAGCACAGGAATGAAAGAATGTATTATTATCACCTATTTTTGTGTTTCCAGTTATCAAAACGTGAGATTGCAAGGAGTTATTATCTCCTAACACCACATCTTTTTCAATAATACAATAAGGACCAATTTCACAATTTTTGCCAATAGTAGCATTGGAATGGATGATAGCTGTTGAATGGATATCTGACATCAATATCTCCTATTTGTTCATTACTTTTGCCATGAAGTCTGCTTCACAAACTTTCTTTTCTCCCACATAAGCATCACCATGCATCTTAGCCAATCCGCGTTTCATAGATATATTCCTTAATTCCATTCGTAGAGTATCTCCGGGTAATACAGGAACACGGAACTTAACATTATTTATCGAAGCAAAATAGGCGACATAATTTTCGGGGTTATCATATGAGTTCAGCAGCATTATACCACCGGTTTGAGCCATAGCTTCTACAATAAGAACACCCGGCATTACGGGATGATCTGGAAAATGACCTTGGAAAAACGGCTCGTTAATAGTAACATTCTTTAACCCAACTATACTTTCCCCAGCCTCAAATTCTATGATCTTATCTACTAACAGGAATGGATAACGATGCGGCAAAATTTTCTGAATCGCATTGATGTCAAAAACAACTTCTTCCAGTTTTTTCTTTTGATAGATTTTCTGTAATTCTTGTTTTTTATGGATTTTTCTTAGTTTCTTTACAAGTTCTACATTTGTTTTATGACCCGATCTAGCAGCCAGTATATGACCCTTTATAGGAACTCCTAAAAGAGCTATATCACCTAAGAGATCAACAACCTTATGACGAACAAATTCATTATAATATCTTAATGGCGTGTGGTTTAAGAGCCCATCAGAACCGACTTGAATTTCACCATCATAACCAAATATTTCTTTCAAACGTGAGATTTCTTCAGCAGGAGTTGCTGGATCTGCAACAACAAGAGCATTCTCTAAAGAACCACCTTTTATTAAACCAGCTTCTTTAAGCATGATTATATCATGTAGAAAACAAAATGTTCTTGCAGAAGCAAAGTCTTGCTCAAACACTTCAAGATTTGGCAGCCATGTATATTGAGTACCAAGTGCTTTCTGCTGGTAATCCACCATAAATGTGATTTTAAGTTCAGGAGAAGGAACGATAACAATATCTACATTATCTGCAGGTGAAGAAAAAGAGATCGGTTCGGTAATTTCCATGTATTCACGTTCAGCATCCTGCTCTACAACACCAGCAGATTTCAATAACTCCAGAAAAACAATTGAACTGCCATCGGCAACTGGTGCCTCTGGCCCCGTTACTTCAATTCGGATGTTATCAATATTCAACCCTTTTATCGCAGCCAGGACATGTTCTATTGTAGCAACGGATGCATTATTTAGGCCGATTGTTGTTCCTCGTGAAATATCCACAACATGATCGATATCAGCAGGGATTTCAGGATTTCCTTCCAGATCTGTTCTTATGAAAATTATACCTTCATTTTTTTTCGCAGGTTTAAAAGTTATAGTGGAAACTTCTCCTGAATGAAGACCTACACCTCGATAGTTGACTTCATTTTGAATGGTTCTTTTAAATTCCTTCATCAACTTTCCTTTTCTTTTTTCTTTAATTTATTGATATAGCGTACTACTTCGGGCAGTTTTTTTTCAGAAGCCATAATTCGTTTTCGTAAACCAGCATCAATAGCTGGAGTACCAAAATACTTTGCCCCTTTAGGAATGTCATTTGTAATACCGGATTGAGCTCCAACCATTGCACCATCATCAATTTTCAAATGACCCGCAACACCTACCTGTCCAGCTATATATACCATATTGCCAATTTCAGTACTTCCGGCTAATCCAGCCTGTGCACATAGAATGGAATTTTCTCCAATGACACAGTTATGACCAACTTGAACCAGATTATCTATCTTACTACCTTTTCCAATGATAGTAGAACCCAAAGTTGCTCTATCGACCGATGAATTTGCTCCGATTTCAACATCATCTTCAATAACAACATCTCCTACTTGCGGAATTTTATTTTGTTTCCCTTCATGCAGCAGGTAGCCAAAGCCATCAGCTCCGATTACGCAACCAGAATGGATTATAACATTATCTCCAATTTCGCAACGATCATAAATGGTTACATTTGGATAGATTTTACAATTTTTTCCAATTTTTACATTTTCTTTAATTACAACATTAGCATCAATCTGGGTTCTATCGCCTACTTTTACATTATTTTCCAGAATGCAATATTCACCCAAAGAAACCTCTGTTCCAATGGTTGCTGTTAATCTAACCACAGCTGTTTCAGCAATTTTCGATTCTAGTTTAGAACTATCCAATTCCAACCATTTTTTTACAAGCATCATAAAAGTTATGTAAGGTTTCTCTACTTTCAGTAAGTTTGTATTAGATCTCAATTCGATATCAAAATCTATTGGAACTAAAATCAATCCTGCTTTAGAACTTTTCAATTTATCGATAAACTTTGAATTCTCAAAAAAGCATATCGAATTATTGTTTGCTTCAATCAATTCCGCTACATTATTTAAAGTTACATTATTTATGAAATGTTTTTCTCCTGAAAGCTGCGATGCGATAAGCTCAGGATTGAAAGCGGTATTGAATTTTCTCATTTATTCTTGGTCTTCTTCACCAGTAGATTTCTCTAACTCTTCCATAATCAGATCGGTGATATCCATGCTTGGCTTAGCATACAATAATCCACCTGTCGCTGCATCAAAAATCATACTGTAATTATTTTCCACAGCAACTTTCTCGATCACAATTTTAAGTTTATCTAAGATTGGTTCCATCAATTCAGCTTGCTTCTGATAAAATTTACCATTTTCACCAAATATCTCGTCAACCTTAGCCATTCGCTGATCTCTTAATTCCATGATCTTTTCTTCTGCTTCTTGTTTGCTAGATTCCAGCATGATCATCTTCTTGCTTTCATAATCATTATAAAGGCCTTCAAGATCAGTATCTAAATCGGCAATTTCCTGCTCCCAATTTTGCTTTTCGTTCAACAAAATTGTTTGAGCTTCCTGGGTAAGATCACTTGTCATCATTATTCTGTCAGTATCGACATAGGCAAATTTAGCCGATTCAGCCAGAATACCTGCAGCAAACGCTGTGATAATCATTACTACTAAAATTTTTTTCATTATTTTCCTCCAATTATGTTTATACATAATAACGTTAACCTTTTCTTTATTACAGTATATGAAGTCAATAAGAAAAAACATAACTGTAAAATCTGTTTAGATCAGTTGAATTCATTCCAGTTTGGTGAATAAAAACCGATCAAAATAAAATTTATTTATTATAAAGAATTTTAAGCTTTTTTTGCAGCCTCTTTTACAGAGTTCACAATTGGGATATAACCGGTGCATCGACAGAGATTTCCCTCTAAAGCTTCTTTTATCTCATCTTCAGTTGGATGAGGGTTTTTATTAAGCAAAGCTTTAGCACTCATCAGCATTCCAGGAGTGCAGAATCCGCATTGGATTGCACCATTATCTACAAAAGCTTGCTGTAAAAGCGAAAGTACATTATCTTGCTCCAGATTTTCAACAGTTTCTATTTCTGCACAATTTGCCTGAATAGCCATAACCAGACAGGAATTTACAGCATCTCCATTCATGATGATTGTACATGCACCACATTCACCAATTCCACATCCTTCCTTAGTTCCGGTTAATCCCAGATCATCACGTAATACATCTAAAAGTCTTTTTGAATCATCAACTTTTACTTTATAATCTTTACCGTTCACTGTTAATTTTAGATTTATCATTATTTATTTCCTCTTTGAACTTTAATGTCGATAAGAGCGTCTTTTACCATATTTATGAACACCGGCATTTTGTACACAGATGACCAGCGGCTGCCGATAGCAATATCGATTATTTTCTGCAGCGGTGCTTCAATAGAAGAGATCGTTTCATCATTAAGATGTTTACCAATAAGCATTTCTTCGATTTCCGGAATATTTGCCGGTTTACTGAATAAAGAACCGGAGATCAAATCGCAGGATTTAATCTTGTTGTCATCGAATGTCATCCGAATTCCTACACTTAGTCTGGTGATATTTAAAGCATTTCTTCTACCTAGTTGGAAATAACTGTGATAGTAATTTTCTTTCTTAGGAATAGGCATTATGATTTCGGTCAAGATCTCGTCAGACTTAATTTTTGTTTGATAATTCCGTTCAATAAAGTTTTGAGCATCGATTGATCTGGTTCCTTTTGCAGAAGCCAACACAAAAGAAGCATTATACATTAGCAGCGGAGGATAGGAATCAGCACAAGGAGCCGCATTCACAATATTTCCACCCAGAGTTCCTCGATTACGAATTTGCTTTGAACCAATCGTAGAGCAGGCTTGAATTAAAAGCGGAAAATTATCTCTGATGAATCCATCATTCAAGATTTGAGTAATTGGTGTACAAGCGGCTATATGAACTGTTGTGCTATTATATTTAATACCTTTTAATTCTTCTAAATCGTAGATGTTCATCAACTTCTGATTTCCAGATTTCATTCTTAACCCGATCACTACATCAGTTCCACCAGCCAATATTTGGAATCTTTCTTTGGATAGCATCTCTAAAGCTGATTGCAGATTTTTGGGAGAGGCTGTGGTTACATTTGTAATTCGAGGAGATTGCTTGCGGGTTTCATGAATATGACAGGATTCTGCAATGGCAGCTTCACTTGCTCTGGACGGCTTTTTCAACTGCTTGTTTAAGAACACTTTTTCCAAAGTTAATGGGATTTCGTGCGAGTGTTTTCCAGTTGCAAATTTTAAAGCATTATTTATTGCAGCGGAGGTAAGCTCTAAGGTTGGTTCCCCTAAACTTTTTGCTCCTAGTGGTCCAAATTTGTCCTCATTCTCTATAAGGATAGTATCAATTTCCTGTACATCTTTAATAGTAGGAATGAGATATTCATCAAAATTAGCAGATTTTACTTCACCGTTCTGGATATTATAATCTTCTAAAATTGCATATCCGATTCCTTGAGTAACGCCACCGGTAACCTGTCCTTCTGCTCCAATTTTATTTATTACTTTTCCTACATCGTGAGCTGCAGTAATTTTTTGAACATCTATCTTTCCTGTGCTTGTATCTATTCTGATCTCTGCAATATGACAGCCGTAAACATAGGTGAAGTAGGCATTACCCTGTCCTGTTTCTTCGATCCAGCTTACTTCCGGTGCATTCCACCAACCATAAGCCGAAAGGTTTTCTCCTGCCCAATAAGCTTTTTCGGCAGCTGCATCAAATTCGATCGACTTAATCTTTGGATCTTCCTTCACTCTCTTGATTAGACCATTTTCCCAGATTGTTTCTTCGATTGTTTGAACTTTTAAGTCATCTTTTATTGATGCAAAAATCCTGTTTTTAACATCTTGTGCAGCTAAAATAACTGCATTTCCACCTGTGATGGTTCCTCGTGATGCTACTGTAGGTCCGCCATCCATTATGGTTGCAGTTTGCGGTTCCAGAAAAACTACATTTTCAAACTTTGTACCCAGAACTTCTGCAGCAATTTGAGAGAAGGTTGTACGCATTCCCTGGCCATTTTCGTTTAATCCAGCTAATATATAAACACTACCATCTGCCTGCACAGAAACAATTGCTGAAGTTGCATCTGTACCTTCTGCACCCAGAGAGCACCCACGATAACTGCATGAAAGACCAATTCCATATTTGAAACGTTGGCTTGTTTCATTAAATTTTGCGAATTCAGCTTTTTTTGTATCATAATCACTTTTCTTAATGGAAGTATTTATTACTTCCGAAAGTGATACTTTATGGCCACTCAACTTCTGACCGCTGGCAGTTATGCTTCCCTGTTTGTAACCATTAATTTCTCTTATTTCAACGGGAGAAAGACCACATATTTCTGCAATTTCATCCATGAGAGATTCTTGAGCAAAAATTACTTGAGGTGAGCCAAATCCCCTAAATGCTGCTGTGTATGTGTTGTTTGTATACACGCCATAAATATCTGTTTCTACATTTTCGATTTCATAGGGTCCGGTAGCTTGAACTACAGATCGCCACGTTACAAAAAAGGTTTGAGATGAATATGCTCCACTATCGGCAACAATGTGGATTTTCATTGATTTTAGTTTGCCATCGTTATTGAATCCAACTTTATAAGTCATATAATATGGGTGACGTTTGTAGCTGTCTTTTATAGAATCTTCTCTGGTGTAAGTAAGTTTAACAGGTTTACCAGTCATCTTTGCTAAAATTGCACAGCGGCAGGCCATGTAATTTACTACATCATCTTTACCGCCAAATGAGCCACCCAAAGTTGATCCAAATACGTTAACCTGATTCATTTTCAGGTTCATACAAAGAGCAACTACTTTTCGTGTTGTAAAAGGATTTTGGATAGAACCGTAGATTTTTAAACCTTGAGAAGTTGGATCTGGGACTGCTGTTATTGATTCCGGTTCTATATAAGCGTGTTCGTGAAAACCAGTGTTATACTTTCGCTCAATAACATGATCGGCATTTTTAAATCCATCTTCTATATTTCCTTTTCGCAAAGGATAATGAACCATGATATTACTTTTATATTCTGGATGGATCAATCTTGCTTCTTTTTTTATCGCTTCCCTTGGATCAAAAACACCTTCCAGAGGTTCATATTCTACTCTAATTAAGTCAGCAGCCTGATAAGCGATTTCTTTTGTTTCTGCTGCAACAGCTGCAACTACATCTCCACTGTAAAAAACTTCATCATTCACCAGTGGGTATTGATCAGCACGAATCGGTCCTAACCTCTTCTGACCTGGGATGTCTTTATATAAAGCAATTCCCTTTACACCTGGAAGCTCTTCTGCTGCTGATGTATCGATCTTGGTAATTTTACCTGCTGGAATATCGGTATATCGAACAGCAGCAAAAAGCATACCACCAAGCTTTATGTCATCACCATAGATTGCCTTACCAGTTACCTTCTCGTAGCCATCAACACGCCGAACTTTTTTCCCAATAATTTTACTCATGAATAATTCTCCTAATTATAATAGCATAAATACAAAATTTTATATTTCATAAATTCTCACAATATATTGGTTAACGGTTTTTGATGTCTCAACTTTCCAAAACCTATAGTTTAGATATTTCTATTTATAAGGAAAGTATATACTGTCAAATAAATTTTACGAAAAATAGTGTTTTATTTATCTGGCTTCTTAGTTGTTGACACATACAAAAATGCTTGAATATTGGCACGGATAAAGATTGGACTTCCTTATAAAGGAGGAGAAGTGAAAAAAATATTTATAGTTTTATTCCTGCTTTCCATTTGGCTGTTAAGTGGTGAGTTGGAAATTCTAGAACAAAATGCTGAACGGATCTTGCTGCGAATTTCTGTAGATCAATATAATCTTACCGAATTCAACGAATTTACGGAATTGTCATTTCCAGATTGGAGTTTTAATCAAATTGTAGGAGCACCAAACCTTCCTGAAAAAATGATAAATATCGGCGTACCACACGATGGTGATATCGAATTTACAATAGTTTCCACAAAAATTACAACTGAAAATCTTTTGAAACCAATATCTCCCGTCCCAAGCATTGTGGAATCAGGTAAAACTCATGAATACATTTATAATATCGATTCTCGAAAATATATTGAAAGCAACCAGAGCTTTATTCATAAAAATGAGCCCTATGGTTTTCGGAGATTTAAAGCTGCACCTGTTATATTCTCACCGGTGATTTATCATTCAGAATCTAATAAAGTGGAGATCTGTGAGGAAATTGTCTTGGAAATCAGGATTTCCGGCAGTACTGAAATTAGAAATTATGAACCGGATAAAGTCGAAAATATTTATAAAGATTTTTTATTAAATTATGATCAAGCTCGCTTCTGGCGAGAGAATAGTACTCCTGTGATCAGCAAAATGCCGTTTGAAAAATCTGATTTCTGGTATAGAGTTGAGACAGAAGAAAGTGGATTATATCAGATCGGGACAGATGAGTTAGATCCTCTACCGGAATTTTATGATCTTGAAGATTTAAGATTATTTACAATGTATAGGGAAGTAATTGGTGAGAATATCCTGGATTACAAATTTGAACTTACAGAAATCCCTCTTTTCGTTAATGATGGATCTGTTTATTTTAACAAAGAAAGGTTAGATGATAATCGCTTGAACTTAAATGAAAATAACATATTCTGGCTTACATTTGGATATGATGATATTTCTTCACCAAGAAAAATAACGAATACTCCACAAATTAATAATGCTAACCCTGTTATAGATTTTGAACGAAAGATCAATGCTAATTCAAGAAATTCAAGAAGTGATCTGGATGGTGTTATCATTTATCCTGCTGTTGGTGTGTTTGATGTTCAGAGCCAACAATTAGCAGATCTGCATTTTGAATTAAACTTTGAATTGAAAAGCCAGGCCGATATTTTTGATGAATATGCTGGTGGCACAGAAGATCCCGTGGCAATAAAAAATTATCTTGAAGAGACATATTCTAACAATCCCAATCTATTCTATTGTGTTCTAATGGGCTCCGGTACAAGAAATTGGGGTAATGAAGAAAAAAACAAAATTATTACATATGCTCTTTCTTCAAATTCAAACACAGTTGATGATAATTTTTGTATTTTTACTGGAAGTGACAGACCAGCTCTGGCGATGGGTAGGATCCCTACTAAAAATGAATCTGATATGGATTTTTATATCGATAGAATTACAACTTATATTCAAGACCCAACACCCGGATTCTGGCGTAATAAAGTGTTAATACTTCCAGATGATGAAAATAAGAGCGGAGGTTATGAAGGCTTTGGTTATTATCATGGCTTTAACCATTCTGCCAGAGCTCAAGATGCTGGAGATGCTTTAAACGAAGAGATCTATGTGGAAAAAGTAATGGCCTTCGAGTATGGATTCGATGTTTTTCAGAATAAGCCGGATGCCAGAAATGCAATGATCGATGTAATTAATGATGGTTGCCTGGTTTGGTACTATATAGGTCATGGGAATAATGATGTTCTAGGTGATGAGGATTATTTCCGTGGTTCTCAACACATGAATCTGCTGCAAAATATTGATCATTTACCTCTCTTTATTGCTGCATCTTGCAGTGTAGGGGAGTTTGATAAGCTATCTTTCGATTGCATTGCCGAGAAACTGGTCTTTCACGAAGATGGTGGGGCTATTGCTTCGATTGCAGCAATAAGTTCTTGCAGCGGAAACAGCAATACTGCATTGATAAAATATTTTTTAGAGTCTTTATTGAATGAGTCTCCGGTAAATACGATCGGCTATTCATTACTGGACGCTAAAATAAATTTGGATTCAATTTATGGAAATAGTAAGCAATATCATATTTTGGGTGATCCGATGCTTTATGTAAATACTCCACGAAAGATTGGCAGTATTGTTTCACCTCCAGACAGTATACAAGCAAGAGAAACTGTGACAATTAATGGTAATTTCGGTACAGGAAATAGCTTCAATTCAACAGGAGATATAAGGATTTTTGAACCGGATTATGAACTGCTTTATTCCAATACCAATTTCTTTGAAAGTGCAGGTGATACGATTTATTTTACATTAAATTATACTCGAGAAGGAAATAGTCTTTTCACAGGATCTGTAGATGTAGTAGATGGGAATTATTCATCTACTTTCATTGTCCCAGACGATGTGCACTCTGGGGAGAATGGACAAACTGTAAATTATCTATTCGATGAAATTAACAAACAAGATTTTCTTAGTGCATATTATCCAATAACTTTTAGTGATATTCCCCTGGATATAACAAGTACAGGACCTCCAGAGGTGACGCTATATCTGGAATCTAATAGTTTTTTACCTGGAGATCATGTTTCTACAAATCCAGTATTAATAGCAGATATAGAAGATGAGAATGGTATAAATATTGTAGGTTCTGCCGGGCATAAGATTCTTGCATTATTGGATGACAGCACCGAGCTAATAGATGTAACTACTGGATTTATATATGATTCTGGCTCTTATACAAAAGGTGAATTAACTTGGCAATTAGATGAGATTTCTGAAGGCTATCACTCTATAACATTGGTTGTTTCTGATAATCTTAATAATCCAACAGTAGCTGAAACAAATTTCATAGCCGCAAAATCTGGCAAAGTATCCATTACTAAAATGTTGCCATATCCAAATCCCATGGAGATAGATGGACATTTCACTTTCGTGATAACCGAAGATGCTGACATTACAATTACAATCTACACAATTACCGGTAGAAAGATAAGGACGATTTTTAAAAGTGCATGTTTAGCAGGTTATAACCAGATCTATTGGGATGGTAAAGATGGTGATGGCGATGAGATAGCCAACAATACCTATTTTTACAAGATCAAAGCTAAACAACAAACCAGCAAAAAGGTAGCTGAAGAGATCGGAAAAGTAGTAATTTTAAAGTAAGTTATTGAATTATTTTTAACAATAAAGTAGATTATTGACAAGAATAGGGCAGACATTTTTTTTGTTTATCTTTATAGGAATAAGTAATTATATATTATTTTTATTAAATAAAGAATATTTTATGTAGTATTTTGAATTAAATATTTAGATAATAATTGTATAAAAAAATAGAAAAAGATAAGATAATTGTCGGAGGAAAAATGAAGAATATTCGAAATATCGCTCTGGTCGGCTCCAGTGGTTCCGGAAAAACAAGTTTAGCAGAGCAAATGCTTTTCAATTCCAAAGCCACAACCAGGGTTGGTAAAGTGGAAGATGGAAATACAGTTATGGATTTCAGTACTGAAGAAATTGAGAAAGGCATGTCTATGACACTTGGCGTAGCAAACTTCAATTGGAAAAATACTAAAGTAAATATTCTGGATACTCCCGGATATGTAGATTTTTCTGGGGAACAAATTGCCGCTGCAACTGCTGTTGAGAATTTATTGTTTGTTGTTAATGCTGCTTCTGGTTTTGAAGTAGGTCTTGAACAATCAATTGAACTTTTGGAAGATAAAAATCTGGCGAAAGCTTTCATAGTAAATCGCATGGACAATGAAGGTGCAGATTTTAACAAAGCTCTGGAACTGATCAAAGAAAATACAAATTTAGTTCCCGTTCCTGTACTATTTCCGATTGGTAGTGAACATAAATTTAATGGTGTTGTAGATATCGTAAAAGGCAAAGCTTTTATCGAAGGCAAAGCAACAGATATTCCTGCAGATATGGCCGATGTAGTTGAGGAAAGCCGTATGGCTTTAATGGAATATGTTGCGGAAAGTGATGACGAACTTTTAGAAAAATATTTCGAAGTTGGTGAACTTACGGATGACGAACTTTCTAGTGGAATAAAAAAAGCAATAGCATCAGGAAAAGTAATTCCGGCATTTGCTTGTTCTGCTACTAACAATGTGGCTGTGGAAGAGTTGATGGATGCTATCGTTGAATATCTTCCTTCTCCTGCAGATATGAACGAAAAGCTTGTAATGGAAGGCGATGCAGAAAAAACCATAACACTTTCTGAAAATGGCGAACTGGTTGCCTTTATTTTTAAATCTTTCTCAGATCCAAATGTAGGGGATATTGCTTACGTTCGTGTATTTTCTGGATCAATGCATTCTGGTTTAGATATGTTTGTACCAGAAAAAGACAGTAAGGACAGAATTGGTAATATCAACACTGTAATTGGAAAAAACAGAACAGATATCTCCGACCTTAAAGCTGGTGATATTGGTGGACTTGTGAAGATAAAAGTTGCTCGTGGATTTGATTCGATTGTAAAAGTTGGATCAAAGATCAAATTACCTGAAACCAATCTTCCTTCTTCTGTTTATTGGCAGGCGATAAAAGCAGAAAACCAAAGTGATGAAGATAAAATTGGCAGCTCGCTGAATAAACTTTTAGAAGAAGATCCTACTATTTCTATCAGCATGAATGCCGAAACAAATGAAAATGTAATTTCCGGAATCGGAGAGCAGCAGATAGGTCTGATCCAGAAGAAACTTAAATCTCGCTACAAAATTGGTTGTAACTTGAAAATACCTTCAGTTCCTTATCGCGAAACTATTCGCGGCAATGCTGATGTGAGCTATAAACATAAAAAACAGTCTGGTGGAAAAGGCCAATATGGTGAAGTTTATTTCCGAGTAAAGCCGAAACCACGTGGAGAAGGATTTGAATTCATCAATTCAGTAGTTGGTGGAACAATTCCCAGTAAGTTTATACCAGCGATCGAGAAAGGTTTAAATGAAGTAATATCTGATGGAATCATTTCGGGAAATCCCATTGTTGACATAAGTGTAGAAGCATATTATGGAAGTTATCATGATGTTGATTCTTCTGAAATGGCTTTTAAAATTGCAACCTGGCAATGTTTGAAAAAAGCTTTTGAAGTAGCAAAACCAATATTGCTGGAACCTGTTTATGAAGCTCAAATTATAATTCCAGATGAATACATGGGTGATGTAATGGGTGATGTTTCAACTCGTCGCGGAAAAATTTTGGGAATGGAACAAAAGGGCAAAAAGCAGATTTTGAATGCTCATATGCCTTTAGTCGAATTGTTCAACTACTATCCTGCCTTGAAATCTCTTACTCAGGGAAGAGGTAAATTTACTCAAAAATTCTCTCACTATGAGAAAGTTCCAGGTGAAATCGCTGCAAAAGTAATTGCAGAGGCAAATAAAAAAGACGAATAATTTTTCGATGTTTATTAAAAGCCCTGCTCACAGGGCTTTTGTATAATTAGGAATATAGTTTTTTTTGGAGGATTAATGTCTGGTCATAGTAAATGGAGTTCCATAAAACATAAAAAAGGTGCCGCCGATGCCAAACGCGGCAAGATATTCACACGTATTGTGCGTGAAATAATTGTTGCTGCCCGAGATGGTGGGGGAGATGTTGATGCAAATCCACGGTTAAGGTTGGCAGTCTCTACAGCACGTGCTGCCAATATGCCAAATTCCAATGTAGAGAAAGCTATCAAGAAAGGAACCGGTGAGATCGAAGGCGTAACCTACGATAATTTTGTTTATGAAGGTTATGGTCAGGGTGGAGTTGCAATCATTTTAGAAACGCTTACAGATAATAAGCAGAGAACGGTGTCAGAGGTACGTCATTGCTTTTCTAAATCTGGTGGATCTTTGGCAGAAAGTGGAGCAGTATCGTGGATGTTCGAGCAAAAAGGTTTGATCGAGATTCCCAAAGCAGACCTTGATGAAGACGAAGTTATGATGGCTGTTCTGGATGCAGGAGCAGAAGATCTTCAGGTAGCTGAAGAAAATTTTGAAGTTTATACTGAATATTCTGAATTACATAATGTTTTAAAGCAGTTAGAAGAAAGTGGATTTGAAATTGCTAAAGCTGAATTAACAAGAATTCCAAAAAATTCTGTTAATGCAGATAAAGTAGCAGGGAAATTATTGAAATTACTCGATAAATTGGAAGATCTTGATGATGTACAGAAAATTTATGCAAACTTTGAGATCTCTAATGAAGTAATGGAAAAATTATCTCAAGAGTAAGAAACTAAAGAATGATTATTTCCCAAATTTTGGGTAAGTAAAACATTCTGGAGATTTATTGATAATCTTAGGAATTGATCCTGGCAGCATAAATTGCGGTTATGGCATTCTTCAAATTGAAAAAAGAAGAATTGTAGCGGCAGGATGTGATGTTGTTCAGGTAAATCCAAAGTTAAGTTTGCCGGTTAGACTAAAGAAAATTTACGAAGAGATCTCTAAAGTGGTTGCTGAATACAAACCGGATATTGCTGCTGTTGAATCAATTTTTTATGGTAAAAATATAAAATCTGCTTTTACCCTGGGGCATGCTCGGGGAGTGATTTTACTTAGTCTGGCAGAAGCTGATATTCCAATTGAAGAATATTCACCACGGGAAGTAAAAAAATCTGTAGTCGGTAATGGTAATGCTTCCAAAGAACAAGTGGAATACATGGTGAAAAAAATTATAAATCTCAAGACCAGCCCAAAAACACAAGACGCAACCGATGCTTTGGCTGTTGCACTTTGTCAATTCAATAAAGAACGATTCAGGATGTAATTTTTTAAAAATTATCTGAAATAGGATGTGATTTATGATAGCATTTCTTAATGGAATTCTAAAGAAAAAGGAGCCTGTTTCCACGATTATTGAATGTGGTGGAGTTGGTTATGAGGTAAATATTCCTCTCAGTACATTTGATAAATTACCCGAGCAGGGAACCAAGGTAGAACTTCATATCCACTATTCTTTCAACCAAATGGATGGTGTGCGTCTATTCGGATTTTATAGTCTAGAAGAAAAAGAATTGTTTCGGCATCTAATCAATATTTCCAAGATCGGACCCAAATTAGCACTTGCTATCTTATCCGGTTTACCGTTGCAGGATCTGGTTAGAGCAATTCAGATGGGAAATGTAGGCTTGATCTCAACCATTCCCGGGATCGGCAAAAAATCTGCAGAAAGACTTATAATAGAGCTGAAAGATAAAGTTGGAAATATTGGTTCAAAGGATTCGATTCTAGCATCAGATTTTGGTGGATCCGATATAATTCAGGAAGCAGAATCTGCCTTAGTAACACTTGGCTATAAACAATTTGAGGTGAGAAAAGCCATATCAAAATTAATGAAAGAGAATGAATTTACCAGTTCGGAAGAAGTAGTAAAAGCTACTATTAAAGCAATGTATAAAAGAAGAAAAGTATAATACAAATTAAATTTTCCAGGATAATTAATGATAGATGTACGCTTAGAAGCATATAAAATAGTTCATAAAGTATTGGAAAAAAATGTTTTTTCCGATAAACTACTAACCCAAATGGCAAAAAGGTTGAAAGCTGCTGATTCTGATGCTAACCTCTTGTACATGCTTGTAAAAGGTGTAATTAAGATGCATCATAACCTGGATTGCATTGCCAGACAATATACAGAACCAAAAAGATTTAACAACACTCCTCAGAAATTCAAGTTGCTACTTTATATGGGTTTATATCAAATGAAATATTGCGATGGTATCCCCGATCATGCTGCCATAAACGAAACTGTAGCTCTTGCTAAAAAATTGTTTGGGACGAATATTGCCAATTTCATCAATGCCATCTTACGATCATATCAGAGAAATCCTGAAATAACCTTCCCAGAAGATAAGGGTGAGAATTTGGCCTGCCGCTATTCTTTTGATAGTCATATCATAGCTGATTGGTTGGAATATTGGGGAGAGGAAAATACAGAAAAATTATGCAAGTATTATAACGAAGTTCCCAGATTAAATATAAGGGTAAACACATTAGCTACAGATCGGCAGCGTTTAATTGACTATTTTGAACGTCGCGATATTCTAGTTGAAGAAAGTACATCATCTGAAAACATGCTTGTAACTGATATGGTGCAAGAAGTATTGAATGATATAGCTTTCCAGGAGGGTTATTTTTCGATTCAGGATGCATCAGCTGCTTTAGTAGTGGAATTAATGCAGCCGGAAATGAATGAATCTATCCTGGATCTTTTTGCTGCACCAGGTGGGAAAGCTACTTATATTTCAGAACTGATGGGCAATTCGGGTGAATTGATCGCAGTTGATAAATTTCCCAATAAAGTAAAAAGAATTAAACAAGCTATGGAGCGGTTGAAGATTAATAACGCTCAACTTATTTCATCAGACGCATTCACATATGGGCCTGTAGCTCCTGCATTTGATAAGGTTTTATTGGATGTTCCCTGCAGTGGCTGGGGGGTATTTCAAAAGAAAGCAGAGCTTCGCTGGCAGTTAAATCAAGATATTCCAAAACTAATAAAACTGCAGGAACATGCCTTGAAATTAGGAGCTTCATTTACTAAGCTAGGTGGATTTTTAATTTATAGCACATGCACATTAAATAAGAAGGAAAATGAAATCCAAATTGAAAAATTTCTTGCAAAAAATAAGAATTTCAAACTTATTCCGGCAAGTAAATATATAGATAAAGAATTTACAGGAAATGGGTATTTAAAAACATTGCCCTTTGTTCATAATATGGATGGAGCTTTTGCAGCTAAACTGCAAAAATCAGAATAGAATTATAAGTTATTCCAGAGATAAAAGTAAGAGGTTTTGAATGAAGAATATCGGCTCAATATTAATATCAATTGGTTTATTAATAGTAATTTTCTTAATAGGATTTTTGCTGTTTAATATAATAATGAAAATAGCAGTAGGACATGGAAATGAAGTAAATGTTCCTGATCTTTCTAACACAGATTTTAATGTAGCGGTTAAGATATGTGAAGGCAATAAATTATATTTGGAGCAAATAGAAGTTGTAAATAACGATGATGTTGAAAAGGGTAAGATCATTTCTCAAAATCCACATCCTGGAATTAATACTAAGAAATTTAGAACTGTGGAAGTTGTCGTGAGTAACGGGCCGGAAATGGTGCGAATACCATTTTTGTATAATTTAAGTGCCAAAGAAGCTAAATTAAAACTGGAAAATGCCGGTTTGCATTTGGGAGAAAAGATCTATCGATACTCCGATGAGGTTGATAAAAACAAGGTAGTATATTCTCAACCTGTAGCTGATGAATTGATTGCAAAAAGAAGCCCTGTAGATGTAATAATAAGCTTGGGGAGTTACACCTCATCTTCTTCTGATAATAAGTGGAAAAATCTATTGGATGATTGATGTAAACGTGTAGAAGCAGTACTAGTTTAAACTTTTTTTCCGCCTTTTTAAAGGCGGATTTTTTTATATTAAGCTTTTGCGTTCGTAAGTACTTATATAGTAAAAAGATAAGAATCATTAACTGCTTGGATGAATTTATCGCATAATGTAGCTAACTTTTTGCAAATAAAATAGTTGACACATATCTCACTTAAAAACATATAGTCATATATATAATTATTATATATATATATAATATATTACTAAAATAAAGAGGTGAAACTTATGGCTGATCAGAATTATACAGCTAAGAACATTAAGGTTCTAAAAGGTCTTGAAGCTGTACGAAAACGTCCTGCAATGTATATTGGAGGAACCACTGAAAGGGGTTTGCATCACCTTGTGTTTGAGGTGGTGGATAATAGCATCGACGAGGCTATGGCCGGTGTATGCGATGTGATTGAAGTTATCATTAAAGAAGATGGATATGTGTCGGTAGAAGACAATGGCCGGGGTATACCTGTAGAAATGCACAAAGCCGAGGGCATACCGGCAGTACAGGTTGTTATGACAGTACTTCACGCTGGTGGTAAGTTCGATGATAAATCCTACAAAGTTTCCGGTGGTTTGCATGGGGTTGGTGTATCGGTAGTTAATGCACTTTCCAAACATCTGGAAGTTGAGATACATAAGGACGGAAAGATCTATCATCAAGATTATGCTATTGGTATTCCACAAAAAGAAGTAGAAATGCGTGGTACAACAAAAAAACGTGGTACAATTGTAACCTTTAAACCAGATGATACAATTTTTGAAACTGTTGATTTTAGTTTTGACTATTTATCTGTAAGGTTGAGAGAGCTGGCTTATTTGAATAGAGGCATCAAAATCATCCTGAAAGACGAGAAATCTGGAAAGATGCATAACTTTGAGTATGAGGGTGGAATTAACTCATTCGTCGAATATTTGAACGAAAATAAAAAAATTCTGTTTGTTGAACCGATTTACATCAGTGGTCAAAGAGAAGGAACAGAGTTTGAAGTTGCCATCCAATACAACGAAGGATTCCAGGAAACTATCTTTAGTTTCGCAAATAATATCAATACTATTGAAGGTGGAACACACCTCAGTGGTTTTAAATCTGCCCTCACCAGGGCGGTGAATACTTATATCAAGAATGCTAATATCTTAAAGAATGAAAAGATCTCACCAGGTGGGGGGGACATCCGAGAAGGGATTACAGCGATCATCAGTGTGAAACTGAGTGAACCACAATTCGAAGGACAAACCAAAACGAAACTGCAGAACAGCGACATTGAAGGAATAGTTAACTCTATAGTTTATGAGAAACTTATGGAATTTTTCGAGGAACATCCTGCTGAAGCAAAGAATATCTCCATGAAAGCAATTCTGGGAGCACGATCTCGAGAAGCAGCCAGGAAAGCAAGGGAACTTACCAGAAGAAAATCTGTGCTGGAAAGTGGCAGCCTGCCAGGTAAATTAGCTGACTGTTCAATTCAAGATCCTTCTCAAACAGAGTTGTTCCTGGTAGAGGGAGATTCTGCCGGTGGCTCTGCCAAAATGGGAAGAGATAGAACTTTCCAGGCAATTCTTCCTTTATGGGGAAAAATGCTGAATACCGAAAAAGCCAGAATTGATAAAGTTTTGAATAACGATAAAATTCAACCTGTTATCCTGGCTGTCGGAGCAGGGATCGGAGAAGAGTTTGATCTGACAAGATTGCGCTACAATAAAATCGTGATTATGGCGGATGCTGATGTTGATGGACAGCACATTGCTACTTTGCTGCTTACTTTCTTTTTCCGATACATGCGTCCATTAGTGGAATATGGTCATGTTTATGTAGCTAAACCACCATTATTCCTATTGCGGAAGGGTAAAACGAAGAGATATGTATACTCAATGGAACAGCGAAATGAATTTTTAAAAGAATGGGGATCAAAAGGTGTACATGTACAACGTTATAAAGGTTTGGGAGAGATGAATCCAGATCAATTGTGGGAAACTACCCTCGATCCTGAAAAACGAATTCTTATTTCCGTAAAGATCGATGATGCAATCGAAGCGGATAGAATGTTCACAATTTTGATGGGCGACGAAGTAGAACCTCGTCGTAATTTCATCGAAGCAAACGCGAAATACGCGGATGTTGATGTGTAGGCGGAGGACAGAAATATGATACATGATAGAAGTAGAATAGAAGTAATGGAAATCGAAGATTTACTGAAAAAGTCTTATTTAGAATACTCCATGAGCGTAATTGTTGCCAGAGCTTTGCCCGATGTACGCGATGGACTAAAACCTTCTCAACGCAGAATTCTTTATGCAATGAACGAATTGAATCTTACTCCGGGTAGAGGATTTAGAAAATGTGCAAAAATTGCCGGTGATACATCTGGTAATTATCACCCGCATGGTGAACAGGTTATTTATCCGACTCTTGTTAGAATGGCCCAACCCTGGAGCTTGCGTTATATGCTTGTGGATGGACAGGGAAACTTTGGTTCCCAAGATGGTGACCCGCCAGCTGCTATGCGTTATACTGAAGCTAGATTGCAAAAAGCTTCTGTGGACCTGATGGAAGATCTGGATAAAGAAACAGTAGATTACAAAACAAACTACGATGATACTAGAAAAGAACCTACCGTTTTTCCAGCAAAATTTCCAAATTTATTGGCAAATGGTGCTTCTGGAATCGCAGTGGGTATGGCCACAAACATGGCTCCACACAATGTGGGAGAAATTTGTGACGGCATAATTGCTTATATTGATAATCCAGATATGGAACCTCTCGATTTCGTTGAATACATCAAAGGTCCGGATTTTCCAACTGGCGGATATATTATTGGAAAACAAGGAATTAGCGATTATTTCCAAACAGGGAATGGACGCGTTATTGTGCGTGGAAAAGCTGCGATCGAAACCAAGAATAATGGTGCAGAAATGATTGTGATCACCGAAATTCCCTACGTACTGAACAAAACTCTACTTATCGATAAGATCGTGAGTTTAGTAAAAGAAAAGAGAATCGAGGGAATCAGTGATATTCGTGATGAATCAGGTCGGCAGGGAATGCGGCTGGTTATCATGATCAAACGTAATGCTGAAGGCAGCGCAGTTTTGAATAAGCTATACAAGTATTCTCAACTTCAGGGCAGCTTCAGTGTGAACAACCGCGCTTTGGTGGGTGGTATTCCCAAAATCGTGAACATAAAAGATATGATCGAGAATTTTGTCGAATTCCGTCATGAGGTTGTTGTACGCCGCACCCAGTTTGAATTGAAGAATGCCGAACAAAGATTGCATATCCTAGAAGGTTATCGTATCGCTCTTGATAATATCGATGAAATAATTGCAACGATCCGAGCTTCCAAGAGTACTGCGGATGCTAGTAAAAATCTTCAGGAAAAATTCGCACTTTCCGAAATTCAAGCCAAAGCAATTCTGGAAATGAGATTGCAAAAACTTACCGGTCTGGAAAGAGAAAAGGTCGAAAAAGAATATAATGAAATTGTTAAAACTGTAGGACAATTGAAAGGTATCTTGGAAAACCGCACAGAACGTATGAATATCATAAAAAAAGAAACTACTGAAATTAAAGTAAAATACAAAGACTTACGCAGAACTATTATTCTGGAAGGAAATGCCGACATCGATACGGAAGACATGATCGCAGACGAAGAAATGGTTGTTACAATTTCTCACAGCGGATACATTAAACGACTTCCAATTCATACATATAGAAAACAAGGTCGTGGAGGAAAAGGACTTTCCGGCTCAAACCTGAAAGAAGACGATTTCACAGAAAGTATTTTTGTGGTATCCACGCATGCTTACATACTATTTTTCACCGATTTCGGAAAATGCTATTGGCTTAAAGTTCATCGCATTCCGAATGTGGGACGATTGGCTCGCGGTAAAGCAATAGTCAATCTGCTGCAACTGGAAAAGGATGAGAAACTGGAGGCATTTGTTACAGTTAGAGATTTCGCTCAACCTCATTATGTAACCATGGTTACAAAAAAAGGTACGATCAAAAAATCTGAATTGAATGCTTTTTCACGTCCCAGGATTAATGGAATAATTGCTATTAAACTGTTGGAAGGAGATCAGCTGATAGATGCTAAAATTACAGAAGGTGATAACGACATAATTCTTGCAACTGCCAATGGATATGCCAATCGCTTCCACGAATCTGATGCCAGATCAATGGGTAGGAATTCTCAAGGTGTTCGCGGTATAAGCCTGCGCGGAACAGATGAAGTTGTTGCCATGGTTGTAGTGAAACGAGAAGGAACTCTGTTGGCAATTAGCGAAAATGGCTATGGAAAACGTTCTGAAATTAGCAGCTATAAAGTCACTAAACGAGGTTCAAAAGGTGTAATCACGCTTAAGACCACCGATCGAAATGGTAAATTAATAGCATTGCTGGAAGTTGTGGATAATGATGATCTGATGATCGTGACCAAAGATGGTATGATTATCCGTCAGGCTGTAGATAAGATTTCGATCATCGGAAGGAATACTCAAGGAGTTAAACTCATCGAATTGAATAAAGGTGATAATGTTTACGATGTCGCCAGGATCATTGCCGACGAAGATGATGATGAACTTTCAGAAGAAAATGGTTCAGAGCCAACTGAAAATGGAGAAAATGAAGCATCAGCTGAAGTTATTGATACTGAAAAAATCGATGAACCTGCAAAGGAAGAAGTAGCTGTAGAAAAAGAAGAATCTATTTCTGAAGTAGAAGACTCATTGGAAAATTCAGAAATTGAGAAAGATGCAGAAATTGATGAAGAAGTCGATACCGAAGAAGAGGAAAAAAGTAAGGCTAACGAGCTTGAACTCGATTTTGGCCTTGACGGTTAAATAGATACGTTTAGTTTTTTGTTTCGAAAGTAAAGGCGACACTTTCTGTCGCCTTTACTTATATCCAAATAAAGGAAGAGAACAATGTCAAAAAGAATGATTTATCTGCTATCCCTGATCGTGGTGATATTTTCCATGGTATCTTGTACTATTAAATATTTACCGGTACCAAACCAACACATTGTGATCAGTGATGATTTTGCTGTAGTTAAAGAATCAGATTTTACTTTTGCTGTAGAAAACCAGTATTGGATCAAAAATCCCCAAAATCTCACAGATTATTTCACAACTTTTTACATTTCTGTAAAAAACAGAACCAGCGAAAAATTGAATATCGAGCTGGGCGATGTAGTGCTTCTTGATGAAAATGGTAACCAATATGATGCAGTAACTATCGATTATATTGAACAGATGTTACTTCCGAAACAATTGGAATATTTAATTATAAATACTATTGAAGATGATGACAATCAGAAACTAACAGCCGGAGATAACTTAAGAGAGAAGCAAGATAGATTGGAAGAATGGCGTGAAGCCAAACAAAACTTACTTACATACTCTTTCCATTTTGGCAAGATACTGCCAAGCGCAAAAAAATCTGGGTTTATCTTTTTCCCAAAATTACCGGCAAAAAACAATAAATGCAAAGTAATATTCCGTAATCGGGATGTTGAATTTATTCGAAGTGACGTAAAACCAAAAGACTAACTCGAGCAAGTGATAAAGTTAGTTATTCAAATGATCTGTTTTCTCAGTCTCAATGGTAATTAATGAGTGATTTATAGTGTCAAAGTCCAAAAACAAATCCACCAAAAAATCTGCCATAGCAGCTGTTGGAGTAATTACAGGTGGAATTGCCGTTGGTCTTACAATCTTTATGTCTGCCACAGCCAATTCTCTGGCTTTATGGGCAGATTGTGCAGCCACACTTTTAGACTTCATCGCTGTTTTCATTGCCTGGCAGGGCTTTAAAAAAGTCGAATCTAAATCTACTGAATTCTTCAACTACGGTTATGGAAAATTCGAAAGCTTTTCCAGTTTAGGAATGGCTGTTCTGATGATCGTATCATTCTTCTGCATAATGACGGTGGCCATTATCCGATTTGGAAATCCTGTTCCTGTGAGCGGTGTTGGTGTTATCATTGGTATTGCAGCTCATCTTATCTTTGGTGTAATTAATGGAAGCCTTTTCTTTAAAAGCCTGCAGTTGGAAAGAAAGGATAAATCATCTTTGATCTCGGCTCAGCGCAGGATCTATCTCATCAAGTTCAGTGCCAATGTTCTTTTGTTCGTAACTCTTATATTTTCTTATTTTCTACATCAATACAAATGGGCTATGTATGCTGACCCCGTAACTGCAACGATAATAGCTTTGATGATTTTGGCAAGTGCTACCAAGATTTTCCATCACTCCACGCGAGACCTGCTTGATTATGCTCTGGAAGAGCAATCTCAACTTCTAATTTTACGATCATTAGCTCATCATTTCGATCAATATGAAAACATTCAAGATATTCGTACACGGGTTGCCGGCGGGAAAATATATGTGGAGATTTTCCTGGAATTCGATGGAGAATTGAAACATGTTGAAGTAATGAACTCGGCGGGTTCCATTCAAAAAGAAATTACCGAACTTTTGAAATGTGACGAAGTTTTGATCATCCCTGTAAAAGAAAAATAATTTAGTATTGAATATCGGAGAGTTGTAACACATAGGGGGAAGCAACTATGAAATGCGAAATTATATTAACTATTTTTATTTTAATATTACACACGTTTACCGTTCAAGCTGTTGAATTCTCATGGGAAAGAGAATCAATTTCATTAGAAGGAAATTTCGAAATTGAATCGTTAGAGAATATTCAATATGGAGAACGTGAAGTAACAGAATTGAAGATTGAAAGTTGTATAAATACGCAGGCTGAAAATTATATACTTCCAATTTTTACTGAAACAGTAAGTTTGCCCGAAACTGGGAATTACAAATTAGCAAAGCAGACTTTTGATTATACCGAAATACATTTGGATAAACAATTGCCTTTTTCCAGCAGAGTGGATTCACGTATTATGCCAGCTAAAGAGGATAAGTGGCTTCCTGAACAAATTGTTAATATTAGTTCACCAATGATTATGCGCGGAGAACGTTTTTGTCAGATCAGCTGTTCTGCTGTTCAATATAATCCGTCACAAAATAAAATTCGTCTGTTAATTGATATTAACATTGAATTGGAGATTGATCATTCAAACACAGATAATCCATTATACTCCAACCGTCGATCTGCTCTTTTTTCTAATTTTATGCAAAATATTAAAGGCTCTCAACCGTATCGGGGAGATTATAGTTCCAATTACTTATTTATTGCTCCGCAAATCTGTGAGAGTACCTTACTCCCTTTGATTCACTGGAAAGAACAGCTCGGGTATAAAACTAAACTTGTGTTTATGGAAGATATTGGATCTACCAATCAGGACGTAAAAGATTATCTGCAAAATGCTTATGATAATTGGGAGTTTCCTCCCGAATATGTTGTTTTGGTTGGAGATACCGATGGGAATATTGTTGTTCCTTCTTTTTACGTTGCAGGTGGGCCCTACTCACCCTGGGATGTAACCGACCATACCTATACACTGCTTGATGGAGATGATTATTTTCCGGATTTATTTATTGGTCGCCTGTCAGTTCGCAGTATTTCAGAATTACAAACAGTTGTTGTAAAACTAATTAAATATCAGAAAGAACCATATCTAGAAAGTGACTGGATGAGCAGTGCGCTTATGATGGCATATATTTATGAGTTCAGTGGAATATATTCACACCGCGAGACTGTATTGACCGTTGGTGACAAACTTCTGGATTTTGAATATACAAAAATAGATACATTCATAAATCCATACTCACAGAACCATTCGCAGATTTCTGAATTTATTAATAGCGGGCAATCTATTGTGAATTTTCGAGGTTGTGGAGATATGGAACATTGGAGCTCCATGGATACTTTTCATTTCATGGATATCGACGACATCAATGAATTGAGTAATGGTTGGATGCTTCCCATGGTCACCAGCATGGCTTGCGGAACGGGGAATTTTGCTGATACAGGTTGTTCACCCTGTTTTGGAGAAACCTGGCTTGTTGCCGGTATGCCTTCCAATCCAAAAGGAGGAATTGGTTTTATTGGTCCCAGTGAGAGAGATACACAAACTGAATGGAATAACTGTAATAACCTGGGTGTGTATCAGGGATTTGCCTGTGAAGATCTATTGCGTTGTGGTGAAATGCTTCTGCGTGGGAAAATGGAGCTTTTTTATAACTATCCGCTCAATCATGAATATCTGATCAACAATTCCGACCATTTTTATTTTTACGTTTATAATCTTCTGGGAGATCCGGGATTAAGAATTTGGACGCATACACCAGATAGTCTGGAATTTACGGTTCAAAATTATTGTGTTGGAATGGATCATATTACTGTGAATATTGCTGAAACGGTACAAGATCCTGCCGGCTTCACTGTGGCTGTAACATCTGCTGATAGTTTGATTGCTGTGGGCTTAACAGATCAGAATGGAGAGGTGCTAATTCCTGTAACACTACCTGAAGGAACTTATCAGATAACAGCTCATAAAGCAGATTACATTCCTCAAATTATTGATTTGGAGGTTAGTGAATCTGATTTCCTGGGGATACAAAATATTACTTTTGATACTGAATTGATTGCTGGGACATCATGTACAATAGATTTTGATGTTTACAATTATGCTTCGTCGATAGCCCAAAATATTACACTAGATTTGATCAGCACGTCTGATATGGTTTCAGTGGAAAATCCGCATGGCTCGATATCAACCTTAGATCCAGGTAGTGTTTCAAATTGTTCTTTCGAAATCGAGATTGAAAATATCTGGTACGATCTAGCTACTTGTGATCTTGTGATTGAGATCAATTCCGATTTTGGAGAAAATATCTCGCTGATCCCATTAGAAATATCTTCACCGAAAATGAGCCTGGCTGAGTTTGCAGTACAAAATTCCAATGGATATCTTATACAAAACGAAGAGTGTGATATTCTAATCAGCTTGTACAATTTTGGAAGTATAGATAGCGATAATTTTTCTGCAAAACTAATCTGTTTGAATGATAAAGTAAATATCACTCAGGGTGAGACAACATTCAGCAGTATTGCATCAGGTGAAGTAGGAACAGCATTACAATTAGTGCAAGTTATTTCGGATAATGTGATAAGCGGAGAAACATCGCAATTTGTACTGGAATTGAGCGATGACATAACCATACAGGCACTACAATTCGAAATTCCAATTGGCATGATTGATCAATCTTCCCCAACATTCTGTGATTTTGGATATGTGGCTATTGAGTCTGCGGATGTAGGTAATTTTGATGCACCAGTATATGAGTGGATTGAAATAGATCCAACTAAAGGTGGAAATGGTACAGAGATGATCTATGATCATACGATTAGTGATGGTTCAATTGGTACAATACAGTTGCCATTCGAATTTCTCTATTTTAATTGCTGCTACAATAAAATTTCAATCTGTACCGAAGGTTATCTTTGTATGGGTGAAACAGATAGGATGTTCTATAGAAACCGGAATATTCCAGCTGGTATTGGATCGGCAGCAATGATAGCTCCTTTCTGGGATAGTTTGGAAGATGGTTTGGTTTATACGTATTACGATTTGGAGAATCATCGATTCATCATTCAATGGTCCGATTGGAAAAACAGTTATGACCCTGTATATAACAATACATTTGAAGTGATATTATACGATAATTTATACCTTAACGCAAGTTATGGAGTTGGAGAAATTCTCTTTCAGTACCAGAAAATTCATAACATCGATGCAGATGGAAATTATGCAACCATTGGAATTGAGAATGAAGCTCAAACTGAAGGTTTATTGATGACATTTGCCAATATCGATAACATTACAGCCCATCCAATTTCATCCGAGAGTTCAACTTTTTTCACCGTTTCAGAAAACACAAATGTACCTTTTTTAACATGCAATACTCCAGATATTCAGATTTCAACTTCTTCTGATTCCACTATCACACGAGAAATTATGCTTGCTAATCACGCAAGTGTAGGGGGTGATATCAGTTACACTGTAAGTTTTTCACATTTTACCAGGAATGGTTCTCGATCTTCCCGAAATCCAAATCGGTCGTTGGAGAATGATAATATTATACAAATGAGCGGAAATTATATTCCTGTTTATCCTCGAAATATACTTTTCTACCTTATTCATAACAGTCCGGATGGAGAACCTATTCGTGGAGTAACAATCGATTTTCCGGATGGATTCTATGTAAATAGTGCTACTAATGCGAATGAACTACTATATAATGGAGAAGTTGGAGATGGTGTTGAAGTAAGTTGGGGTTTTGAAGGAGAATTAACGATTTCTCCGAGTGCACCTGTAACTATAACAGTAAATGTGACAGTGGAAGAATCGATGTGTGATCCTGTAGAAATCTTCTGGTATATTGAAGGTGATGGAAGTGGTGTGGAACCTCATTCAAAATCTGGAACAATATCGATGTTGCCGACTGATGAAGATCACCTTTGGATTTCATATCCCAATGGTGGAGAAACTATTCTACCTGGTCTTAACGATACAATTCTCTGGGATCATTATGGAGATGCAGAGATTGTAAAGATAGAACTTTCCAGAAATAATGGACTCGATTGGGAATTAATTGAAGAACAGTTGCAAAATAATGGTGAATATAATTACATATTTACTGGGCCATTATCAAATGAATGCCGCGTAAAATTAACTACAGAAGATGAAGAAGCACTGACTTTTTCTCAGGAAGTCTTCGAGATTTCTGCCTTGAATATAATTTATCCTGACCAAAATACAATAATGGAATACAGTTTAATAGATAGCCTTTGCTGGCAAGATATCGGTGGAATAGAAACGGTTGATATAGAAATTTCTTCAGATGCTGGATATTCCTGGGAAACTCTGGCAGAGAATGTTTTGAATACAGGCAGGTATGAGTTTATTGTTCCGGGACCGCAAACAAATACAGCAATGTTTAAAATAAGTTCGCCTCTAATGAATGTAGAGAATGTTTCGTCACAATTTTCTATAGTAGATTGCCCAATTAACTGGTTAAGTTCAGATACAATAGAAGGGGTTATTCCAGCTGGCCAGGAAGCAACACTTAACATCAACGTCTCTCCTGCTGGTTTAGAATTTGGAACTTATGAGGCTTATGTAAAAATCGAAACAGAGATCGGTCAGATTTTACTCATTCCCTTAACTTTAGAATTTCTGGAAGATGTACAAGCAATAGAAAATATGAAGCTTTATCAAAACCATCCAAACCCGTTTAATCCGTTCACTCAAATTAATTTTGATCTACCGGATGAATGTGAAGTTAACCTGAAAATCTACAATGCTCGTGGTCAGTTTATTAAAGAAATTGCAGATGGAGAATATAATGCAGGACCACATTTTGCAATTTGGGATGGTACCGACAAATATGGCAAACCAGTAAGCTCAGGGATTTATCTATATAAGTTAGAAACAGGTAGCAAAACAAAAGCAAAAAAGATGATCCTGATCAAATAATCTTGATAATACGTTCAATCAAGCACGGTGAATGATGGTTTGCAGATTTTGAAACAATTGACAAAATAAGCTTCCCATTAAATCTCGCATTTCTAATAAATTATAAAGGATTTTTGGTATGCTAGATTTTATCAGAAATGAAAAAAGAACACATTTTGCAGGAAAATTAAATGAGCAAAATGCCGGCGAAAAAGCAACAGTTATGGGTTGGGTTCACCGACGACGAGACTTGGGTGGATTAATCTTCATCGATCTACGGGATGTAACCGGATTTGTGCAGGTTGTTTTTAAACCAGAATTGGAAGAAGTTCATAAAAAAGCTGGAAGACTTCGGAATGAATATGTTATAGCCGTTACAGGTAATGTTGTTCTACGAGATGTAGGCAATATCAATAAAAATTTACCTACAGGTAAGATTGAAATCGAAGTGGAAAAACTTCTTTTTCTTAATGATTCAGAACCTTTGCCAGTGCAAATAAATGAGAATGTATTAGCTGATGAAGACTTACGCTTGAAGTATAGATATTTGGATTTAAGAAGAGAAAAACTCAGGAAGATAATTCTGCTTCGACATGAGATAGTTTTTGCTATTCGCGAATTCCTTACGAAGAAGGATTTCTACGAGATCGAAACTCCAATTTTAATGAAAAGTACGCCAGAAGGAGCTAGAGATTATCTGGTTCCCAGCCGAGTTCATAACGGTAAATTCTTTGCTTTACCTCAATCTCCTCAAATCTATAAGCAACTGCTGATGATAAGTGGTTACGACCGTTATTTCCAGATTGCACGTTGTTTTCGAGATGAAGATCTTCGTGCCGACAGACAACCTGAATTCACCCAACTCGACTTGGAAATGAGTTTTGTAACTCAGGATGAGATCTTTCAATTAAATGAAGAACTCTTTAAGTATATATTTAAAAAGACAATTGACATTGATCTTGATACTCCATTTCCCAGATTAACCCATAATGAAGCGATGAACCGCTTTGGGATTGATAAACCTGACATGAGATTTGGAATGGAATTGATTGATCTTTCTAATATTTTGAAAGAATCAGAATTTAAGGTTTTCTCAGGGGCACTTAATTCAGGCGGAAGTGTGCGTTGTGTTGTGGCAAAAGGTTGTTCCGGATATTCCCGTAAACAGATTGATAAACTTACCGATATTGCTAAACATCTGGGTGGAAAAGGTCTGGCTTTCTGCAAGGTTGAAGATGGAAATCTTACTGCTGGAATCTCCAAATTCCTTTCTGATGATGAGATCAAGAACATATTGAAATCGACTGAAGCGGATACTGGTGATTTGGTATTATTTGCAGCTGATACAAACAAGATTGTCTTCAAAGTATTAGCAGAAATTCGAAATCATTTTGGTCGTGAACTGGAATTATATGATAAAAGTTCTCACGGTTTTGTTTGGATTACAGACTTTCCAATGTTTGAATATAATGATGAAAAACAGCGTTGGGAAACTGCTCATCATATGTTCACACTGCCCAAAGAAGATCATCTTAAATATTTCGAAACTGGTGAATATGAGAAGATCGAAGGCCAACTCTATGACCTGGTTTGTAACGGAATGGAACTTTCATCCGGCAGTATTCGTTGCCATCGACTGGACATCCAGAAAAAGATCTTTGATGTACTGGGATTCAGTGAAGAAGAATTAGAAGATAAATTCGGTTTCTTCCTAAATGCTCTTCGTTATGGCACACCTCCTCATGGTGGAATAGCTCCTGGTATCGATCGAATTGTAATGATCATGAGTGGAGCAGAATCCATCCGTGATGTTATTGCCTTCCCAAAAACTCTGCAAGCTGCAGATTTGATGAGCCAATCACCTTCGGAAGTTGCGAAAGAGCAATTGGATGAATTGGGAATCAGTGTGCTTACAGAAGAAGAAATAAAACAAAAACAGCTCCTTGAAAAAAATAAACTCGTATAAAATTATTGATAAAGTTTAATACATGACTTCAATATCTGTCACCCTGAGCTTGCCGAAGGGTTAGGCCTTTTATGAAGGGTATTATCTTATATTTCGATGAACTCAGCATGACAATACAAGTGTTGTTTGGGATAATGATATAAATGAAAAAAGTTGCTGCCATTACCTTCGGATGTAAAGTCAACCAATACGAAACTTCCTGTATTCTTGATGAATTTTCTCAACATAATTACAAGATTACTAACTTCAAAGAAAAGGCAGATATTTATATAATCAATTCCTGCACAGTAACAAATCGAACCGATTACAAAAGTAGAAATGCTGTCCGCAAAGCTTTGGCTCAAAAAGAAAAAAATCCGAAAGTGAAAGTAATAATTACAGGATGCTATTCACAAAGGAATCAAGAAGAAATCCTTGATCTCGGTCCTGTTGACCTAATAGTTGATAACAATGAGAAAAGTAAGATTTATGATTTCATAGAAAATTCTAATCCTTCAGCATCAATTGATAAATCTGAATTTGATGAGCTCTTTACTACCCAGATGATCGATCATACCAGAGCATTCATCAAAGTGCAGGATGGCTGTGACTATTACTGTGCATATTGTGCAATTCCTTATGCCAGGGGAACTTCTCGAAGCCGTAAAAAAGAAAATGTTTTGAAGCAGATTGAAGCTCTCACAGAAAAAGGTTATCGTGAATTTGTGCTGGGTGGAATTAACCTGGGTTTGTATGGCAAAGAGAAGGACGAAAACTATTTCTTAGTTGATCTGCTGAAAGATATTGAAAAGATCGATAATGTTAAATTGATCAGATTAAGCTCCATTGAACCACAACTAGTTACAGAAGATCTGCTGGAGTTTTTTAAAACCAGTAACAAGATCTGTCCTCATTTCCACATTCCTCTGCAAACAGGATGTGATGAGTTATTAAAAAAAATGGGAAGAAGATATACAACTTCAGAATTTAATGAAACAATATCTAATATAAAAAAAGTTTTACCGACTACAGCTATTGGGATAGATGTGATCACTGGACTACCGGGGGAAACAGAAGAATTGTTTAATAAAACTTATAATTTTCTTAGTGAATTAGATTTTACATATCTTCATGTTTTCTCATATTCCAAACGTCCTGGAACCAGAGCTGCAGAAATGTCTAATCATGTAAATGGTAAAATTATCAATAAACGAAGTAACCAGCTCAATGAACTTTCCAAAGCCAAAACAAATGAATTCATTGATTCAATCTTGTTTGAAAATCTGCAGTTACAAGGTGTGATCGAACAGAAAAAAGATAGTTATTGGACTGCTCTTTCTGATCATTTCGTCCGTGTATATTTAAAGAATGATAATGCTTTGGAGAAAAAACATTTGCATTTTAAACCTATCGGCAGAATTTATGATGGTATTGAAGTAGAAATAGCTGAATAGGAAAGTATAGTGATTGAAATAAAAGATCTCAAGATCAGTTTTGATGGAGTAAGTATTCTGGATGGAATTAACTTAAATATACAGCAAAATGAGATCACTACAATTATAGGCCAAAGCGGTTGTGGAAAAAGTGTTTTGATGAAAGCTATCGAAGGCTTGATAGTTCCAGAAAGTGGAACTATTCTGATCGATGGAATAGACTTGTTTTCACTTAATCGCAAGAAATTGAAAAAAGCACGTCGCAAAATTGCCATGCTTTTCCAGGGTGCTGCCTTGCTCGATTCCTTGAACGCATTTCAAAATATAGCCCTTCCTTTAAAAGAACATACTTCACTTTCCGATGAAGAAATCTACAGATCTGTAGAGGATAAGCTGAAACTAGTTGGCTTGGTTGACGTAATGGAGAAAATGCCTTCAGAACTTAGTGGAGGTATGAAGAAAAGGATTGCTTTAGCCAGAGCGACAATTTTAAAACCAGATTACATAATTTATGACGAGCCAACTACCGGTCTTGATCCCATTATCGCGCAGGAAATTACGGATCTTATCTTAAAATTACATAAAGAATCTAAGATTACATCAATAATTATTACGCATGATCTGAACTGTATACACAAAGTAAAAAGCAATATTGCCATGATCCACGACAAAAATATAATCTTTGACGGAAGTTATGATAATTTTATGAAGGCAAATGATAAAATAATTAAAGAATTTGTAAGTTAGTTAAGGGTAAAATATGAAATTCCATAAAGATAAAAAACACACTGAATTCCAAGTGGGCTTATTCACGATTGTAACACTTGTAATTTTAGTTCTGGGTTATTCCTGGCTTACTGAAGTGTTAGAAAGCCGCAAGTATACTAAGTTGGAAGTGAGTTTTCCTAATGCTGCAAATGTGGAAATTGGCAGCACTGTTACAATTAACGGAGTAAAAAAGGGCCGGGTAGAAAGTATCCAGGTAAATCCAGATGGAGTAGTTTTAATATTATATGTAGAGCTTGATTTTATCCTGATGCAAGGAACTCGATTTTATATTCTGGAATCAAATTTAATGGGCGAAGTACAGGTTGAAATAATTCCAGGTAATTTAGAAAAAGAACTAGATACATCATCACTACAAGTAGGGGAACGTCATTACGGTATGACTAAACTGATAGCAGAATTAAGTGAGATTGTATATGGTTTGAAAGATATTATGAGCACCGTTTCTGGTGATGATAATATTATGAATGATTTCCAGGCTATAGTAGATACATCTAAAGTTGTGATAAATAAATTCAATAACGTTCTGAATATGAATGAATCAAAGATTTCAGAACTTTTGGAAAATTCTTCTAAAGCATCTAAGCAACTGACGAATTTTATTGAAACAAATGAAGACAAAGTAACAGAAACTTTTGCCCTTTCAAAACAGGCAATCGAAGAATTTAATAGTGCTCTGGTGGAGATTAGATCTATGTCGACCAGTGTACAGAATCTCTCAGATAAGGTTATGAATGAAGATAACAGTATTAATCGATTGATCACCGAAAAAACTCTTTATGAAAATCTAATCAATGCAACAGAAAGCATGGATTCACTTCTTATTGATATTAAAAAGAATCCTAAGAGATACTTTAAAATTAAGGTTTTTTAGAATATAGTTGAATAGCGGAAAAGGATCTTTAATGAAAAAAATTGCATTTTTTATGTTCATTTTGCTGTCGATACAGTTGCAGGCTTATAGTTTTGGAAAAAATAAAGTTCAGGTAGATAAGACTGATTGGTCGAAGATAGAAACCATGCATTTCGATATATATTTTCCCAGGAGTGAAAATAAGTTTGGTAAAATTGCAGCCTTAATGGCTGAAGAAGCATATTATCATATCAAAGCAGATTTCAATTCTCCTGTGAAAGGTAGAATTCCTATAATTTTCTATAAATCTCATCAGGATTTCGAAACTACAAATGTAATATATTCCATCTTAGGAGAAGGAGTAGGAGGATTTACTGAATCTTCGAAAAACCGGGTTGCAGTACCCTTCGATGGAAGTTATAAGGCTTTGGAAGAAGTTCTTACCCACGAACTTACACATGCCTATGTGAACGATATGAATCGAAATAGGAACAGGTTCATGAATCTTTCAGGATTACCTTTCTGGCTGCAGGAAGGATTACCGGAATTTGAATCTGTACATGGAGAAGATGTATATAACAATATGTTCGTAATCGATCTTTTGATAAATGAAAAAGTACCAAACCTGGATCAAGTTGGCGGATATTATGCTTATCGTCTGGGAGAATCTTTTCTTACATTTGTCGATGCAGAATATGGCCGAGATACAGTAATAGAACTTTTCTTTGCATTACGTTATAATAGTACAGCAGATTTGGCTTTCAAAAAAGTTTTTGATATGGAATTTGAAGAAGTGCAGAAACGCTGGAAGAATTATTTAAAACGGAATTATTATCCTGATTACGATAAATATGATATTCCGTATGAGGTATTTGAAAAGAAAACCGATCATCAGAAAGATGGTTCCAACATGAATTATGCACCCAGTTTTTCTCCGGATGGAAACAGTTATCTTTATTTTTCTAATAAAAATATTCGAAACGAGATCTGGTGCGGCTCCACCTTGGATCTGAAAAAAAATAAACGCATCATGAAAGGAGAAAGTTCAGGAAAATTTGAGGAATTTCACTTTCGTAAAAACAATATCAGCTGGTTCCCCGATAGCAACCGATTTGCTTTTGTAAGCAAAACCTCTTATGGAGACAGGATCTATGTAATGGATCAGGAAACATATAAACTAGTATATTCAATTGCAATTCCTGGTTTTGATGCAATTTTTGAGATCGATGTATCTCCTGATGGTCAGCAAATTGTCTTCAGCGGATTAAATAATGAACAATCGAATATTTATGTCTACAATATAGTTTCAGAAGAAGTTTTACAGATCACTGATAGTGATTATTATGATTCCCAACCTCGCTGGTCACACGACGGGACAAAAATTGCATTTACTTCTGAGCGAACTATTTATAACGAAGGCATTCATGTATTTGATGCTCTAAGCAGTGATATTTTTTACTACGATCTTACTAGCTTGACTTTTTACCAGATAACCAGAGATTCAAGCAATAATTACTCACCTTTTTTTGATAGTTCAGGTGACTTGATCCTATTCATAGCAGAAGATAAAATTTCCTCTAATTTCAATGCTGTAAATTTGAAAGATGGTTCCAGAGCTGCAGTTACTAATGTGCTTGGAGGCGTATTTACAGGTGATCTTAATGCTGATGATTCTGAAATGATCTTCTCATGTTTCTTTGAAGGCGGTTGGGATGTATATTTAAAATCAAATCCTTTGCTGAACCTGGAATTTGAGGAGTATGGTTTACCAGCTAAATATGAATTTACTAATGATCTATTTGAAAAATTTTCCATAGATCGTTACGAGGTTTTCGGTAAAAGAGAACGAAAATTTCAAAAAGAAATTCCTGAGTATCCCAAATATGTTACTAAAATCACACTTAAAGATTTTGCAGAAGTCGACAGTATGCGTCAGGAACATAATCGCAAAATAGATGCTAAACCTTCTGATATATTGATGCCGGAAATTTCTGATTATAAACCAAAATTTGGATTGGATTATGTGTGGGGTGGAGCTGCTTATTCACCTTCCGGAGGAACTTATGCCCAGTTTCAGTTTGGACTTTCCGACCTGATGGGAAACCATTCCTTTGGTTTTAACCTGGGTATTTCAGGTGATATGGAAAATTCCGATTTCATTATGAATTACATCTACCTTGCCAATCGAATTGACTATGGATTCGGTGGATTTTATCTGAGTGATGAATGGGTGTATCAAGTATATAATTCCAATGGATTTTCAAACTATTTCCGAGAAAGACAAAAGGAGTTCGGGTTTTATTCTATAGTAAGATATCCTTTTAATAAATTTTGGCGTATTGATCTGGAAAATCTATTCTATCGAATTGATACAAAACGAGATTGGTGGGATGGTAATAATTGGCTTGAGGAATATCTTGATCCGGATTTTGTTGATTGGTATGAAGCAAGATACAATGAGTCAATAGAAACAAGTGAAAACGAAGATGTTTATGCACCTCAGGTTACTTTTGTTCATGACAATGCAATCTATGGAAATGTAGGACCGGTAATGGGTTGGCGTGCTGCCTTAATGGCTAACCGAAATTTCTCTACAAAAGACAGCTATTCTGTTCTTTATGGGGACTTTCGCAGTTATACTTTTTTTGCTAAACGTTATTCTTTTGCTTTCCGGGCTGCTGGTGGCGCTATTTTAGGAGAAACTAATCAACGTTTTGAGATGGATTATTATGATGGAGTTCGCGGTTTAGATTATAGTGATGATGATGCAGATATTCTTGGTAAACGTGAGTTTATAACCAGCATGGAACTACGCTTTCCATTTATTGATAATATGAAAATGTCTTTCCCTATGCCGTTGTTCTTTTACCAAGTTCGCGGCAGTGCTTTCATAGATCTGGGAGCAACCTGGATGGAAGATGATGATTTACAACTAGTAGAAAATGGAGTATTTAAAGATTTATTGGCAGGTGTAGGATTTGGTCCCCGACTTAATATGGGTTACTTCGTATTAAAATTTGATGTAGCTTGGAATACTGATCTCAGCAATTTTAGTAAGCCGTCCTATTATATTACACTTACTCCAGATTTTTAGGAATTTTATTTATTTTCTGTCACACTGAGTAGGAGTTTACGACGTATCGAAGTGTCATTCCCAACTTGCCTGCCAAGCCGTAGCTATATACGAAGGCTGGAATGGGAATCTTCAATAATATTTCTTGTCCATTCCTGGATTTCATCAGTTGCTTCGATCACGAATTCCTGTCCCTTGGCAGCAGATTGAAAGTAATCTGGTTTCCAACTATTGTCATTGTGATAACTGATTGACGTTTGTTTAAAGAATTCCGGTAAATCCCATTTGGAACGAGAATAACCTTCTTTGGTTAATTGCATAATTGGATTGAACTCGAAAGTTCCATGTCCTTTCAAATTAGGATTAAAAGAAAGTTGATTTGAAGCTAAATAGAGTTTGTCATTTTGCATCGTTTTATGTCGAACTTTGTAGTGAGGATAGTATTGCATCCAAGTAGGAATATTCTGGGAATGCAAATCGATAATTTCACCGATTTCCAAATATCCATAAATTGCATGAAAACCTTTTTTATTTTCAAATCTAAGCTTTTCATTATTTCCCTTTCGTTCCCTTCACTGCATAAAACATTCCGGGACCATAGCAGCTGAAAAACTCTGCATTTTTTATCTGTTTTTTTGCTTTTTTTCTATTGCGTTCAGCTCTTCTATCATAAAGTGAATAATATTTTCTGAGTAAATATGCAGTTCCACCTCCGGCTATAACTTCTTCTTTCATTCTATTACGCCAGAATTTTTGTTCGGATATACTATTCTTACTTTTTCTTTTATGTAGATTCTTTACTGCAAGTTTTTGAAAATCTTGTTCATATGGTGGGATCATATAAGTTGCTTTATCGTTATTTCGAATATCGATGTTGATGAAACCAGCTTTGTGCAATAACATAGGCAGTATAATCCCTATTGCAGCATCACCTCTTTTTAATTTTTTTCGACCTTTGATGTAGTAGAACCGAATTTTGTGAATTATCAATTGCTCTTCTAAAGTTATATCTGGTAGAGTCGAAAATCCCTGCATTAAACTATTTGAATAATTGTCAGGTTCTTTGCACAAAATTGTACCACTTGGTTTTAAAATCCTGAACATTTCAGAAATTGCTTTTTCTGGATTTTCGAGATGCATCAGAAGAGTCTGGCACATAACTGCGTCAAAGGAATTATCTTTTAAATCAAGCTTGTAAGCATCTCCGGTTTGGAAATAGGCTTTTCCACCATTTGCCCATTCTTCAGAAATATCTTTAGCTTCTTTAATCAACTTCTCAGAAAGATCGACACCAGTGTAAGAGCCATTATTACCAAAGTATTTCCAGTAAGTCCAGCCCAGGTAACCTAATCCGCAACCGATATCGGCAACCATCATACCTGGTTTCAGATTCAGCCACTTAGCAAGCTTCTTTACAGTGTCCGGCAACCACATTCGTTTTCTCTGTTCTATAATAATTTCTTTCCAGGTTTTATCCGACCATTCAATTTTCTTTGGCATATTATTTACTCTCTAGGATTTTCTACCCGTGTGGGCGAGAGCACTTGAAAGGCTTCTCGACAATCACTGTCTTTACCATCACGTCGAGAACTTACGTTGGAGAAGTTGATGACGATTTCGGGGAAGAATTCTTCCAGAACAGAAACGATACCTTTGGCAAAAGTACGGCAATAGATTGCGCATACATCTTCGTGACATTGCTCTGCTAGTTTTTCAGCTTCAATGGTCAGGCAGTTTTTACAGAATTTGGTTTCCAGGAAAACGGTGTTGCTTTTGATAAAAACATCCGGTATATTGCCACCCCGATCTACAAAATAACTATGAATAAATTCTCGGACTCCTTCTATTGGATTTTGACGGAAAGCTTCGATGTCAAATTTGTTTTCTTTAATAAGTTTTGTAATCCTTTCCATTCCTACAGCATAGCCAGAGTAAAAATTATTTTTCTGAATTGCTCGAAAAGCAACATTCCCAAATTTTTTGTGTAACAGTGCAAAATCGTTCAATTCTTCTACGCGAGTTTGAATGCTGAGGTTATTAATTCCTTTATCGTTCATTTAGGCTCCTTATAGATTCCCGTTTTTACGGGAATGACAATCTTCTTGCTTTTCTTATGTTCCCTCTCCTGCGATAAAAGAGTAGGAGAGGGACAGTAGGGTGAGGTTAAACCAACTTCACAATGGTTTCCTCACAAATCTGTTCAGACTTTTCTGCTGTTTCACTTTCCACGTAAACCCGAATTATCGGTTCAGTACCACTTTTACGAATATGGATCCAGAATTTATCTCCCAGGATTTTGATGCCGTCGGTTGTATCTAATTCATGATCTGTAAAGATATCAGGGACTTTAGCCATGATGTCATCCAATTTTGTTGGATCAACTTTGATCTTGTTTTTTGCAAAATAGTAATGCGGAATTTCTGCCGCCAATTTACTGATCGGTTCATCTCTTTCTGCCAGGTAACCCAGGATTACGGCCATTCCTGCTGGAGCATCGCGGGTGTAATGTACTTCTGGGCAGATAATACCACCGTTGCCTTCTCCTCCAACCGGGCTTTGTAATTCCATCATTTTCTTTCCAACATTGATCTCACCAACTTTTGTGCGATGTACATTCACACCAAATTCTGAAGCGATATCTTCCGATGCCATGGAAGAAGAAAGATTGGTTACGATGTCACCTTTTGTTTTGGATAGAATGAATTTTTCTGCCAGCAGCAAACTAAACTCTTCACCGATGCATTTACCAGTTTCATCCACAACAGATAGGCGGTCAACATCAGGGTCGGTGGCAAAGCCGAGATCGGCTTTATGGTCTGCGACAGCTTTTTCAAGGTCTCCCAAATTTTTATTCAACGGCTCAGGAACATGAGCAAAAATACCGGTTGGTTCGCAATTTAATTCAATAACTTCGCAGCCTAGATCGCGCAGCAGTTGCGGAGCGATCATGCCACCGGCACCATTCACACAGTCCATAACCACTTTGAATTTTTTAGCTCGGATCTTCTCTACATCTAGATACGAAATATTCAGAACTTTTTCTATATGCCGTTTGCTGCCATCAGGATCAGAAGATAATTTTCCAATTCTATCCCAACCAACGTAATCAACTGTATTATCCAAAGAATTAATGAAAGTGTCAGCGTTTTCTGGGAAGAGGAACATCCCGTTGGATCCCACAAATTTCATAGCATTCCATTCTGCAGGATTATGTGAAGCCGTAATTGAGATCCCGCCAGATGCATCACTTTCTTCTACTGCAAGTAGAACCGTAGGCGTAGAAACAATTCCAAGATCAACTACATCACAGCCTACCGACATTAATCCAGCCGTGACAGCATTGAACATAGCAGGTCCTGTAACACGAGAATCACGTCCCACTATTATTTTTCCACGATTGGAAAAAATTCCAAAATGTGCTGCATATTTCATTGCGATTTCCGGCGTGAGGGTATCTCCATAAATACCTCGAACACCCGAAACGCTTACCATTAATTTACTCATATTTTATATCTCCTATAATATTTCATTTTATTAGCAAGTGTAATAATTATTGTTTATCCGTAAAGAAAAAACCAATATGAGAATTGCAGATACAAAAATAGGCTCAGAATAGAAATCCGAGCCTTTTAACAACAAATTTATTATTTCAGCATCAGCATTTTAGATGCGAGTATTGCATCTCCAAAGTCTACAGTGTAGAAGTAAAGACCGGAAGAAACAGTTTCACCTTTTTTATTTGTACCATCCCAAAAAATCTCGTATCTTCCCTGACCATTAACCTGCAAAGCTAACAATTTTACAAACTGGCCTTTAGAATTGTAAATTTTGATTAATACAATTCCTGCATAATCATTCTTGATACTAAAACTGATGGTTGTCGAAGGATTAAATGGATTTGGATAATTTCCCAGAAGTTCGTAAGGTTTGACAATTGAGTTCTCTTCCCCTGGAATTTCTTCTTCCAAAACAGGTGTTCCTGGACCAGTATAGTTTGTAAATGGACTAAGTACCCATAATTTATACTTATCTCGATTACCAAATTTTTTATCGCTTCAGCTTCTGGACTATTTGGATATAAACTATAATATTCAATTAATAAATGTTCTATTTTTGATTTTGCCCAAAGTTTTGTAAGGAATTGATATTGTGAATTTACCGAATCTGAAAGTGACATTTCATATTCATAGTTTACTGGTTGTCCAAAAGCATCACCATCCAAAGAAACGGTGATCAAACCTGGTTCAATATATCTTCCTGTAACGATCATTTGAATTCCCTGGTAAAGATTTGGTAATGGATCAGGATACACTTCACAAACTACATTATCTGGAGTAAAAGAAAGTTCAGTATTAATAAGAACAGGATTTCTGATCATCAGGTAGAAGGCAGTTATGATTTCTTCCAACTCATCACTTCCTAATATCACACTGAGACCATTATTTTGTGAAGCTAATAACGTTAGCAGTTGTGGATTTGCATCACTTCCAACACCAAAAGTGAATAGATTAATATTAGTCTCAGTAGTTAAAATTAAATTATGTACATGAGATAGTAATAATTCCGTATTTGTAATACCAGCAGTTGCTTCACCATCTGTAAAAAAGATTATAATGTTCGCTGTACTATCGTTTGCTGCTGCAAATTGTGGAACTGACACATCAAATGCTCCTGAAATATTCGTAGAACCATTTGCATAGATATTGTTAATATAGTTTAAAGCGGCAGTTTGATTTGCTAGTGTAAATGCCACATGTTGACCTTGGAAAGAATTTACATTGCTGGAAAAATCGACAATATTGAACATGTCCCCTTCATTAAGATTATTGACAATAAAAGATGCTGCGTTTCTAGCTTGCTCGATTTTATTTTCCCAGCCCATACTACCTGAACGGTCAACAATTAATGTAAAAACTTTATCGATAACATTGCCGCTGTTTTCAGGATCAGGTTCTGCTATAAATGTAAAGAATCCATTGCCAAATTCATCAGGAACATTTGCTGGATCGAGATAAGTACTCATACTAAATAAACCAAGTTCATCAAGACTAAGGCTATACTGCATGTGATAATCTGTATCAGCATGACTTTCATATTCAATGAAATCCAGCTCTGCATAGTAGCCGTTATTTACAATATTCGTGGGGACATGACTGATAAGTTGGAATTCCTCGATTGTTCGAAAAGAGTTCAATTCCAAATGCAGATTTTGTTGATTAAAATATAAGATTGGATCGAAGAATAGTTGTTTGGATAATAAAAATCTACATCACCAAATGTGTAAGGGAGAAGTTGTACATAGGTTAATTCAACCTGAAATAATGAATCCGGTTGGATAATTGCATCTTCACTGCTGAAATAAAGTGGAGTCTCACCTAGATATTGTTGAAGATTGTAATTCATATTGCTGCCACCTGGAATTGTGTCTGGCTCAGTAGCTGTGATGATTGCTTCATACCAAGTGTCTTCAATCTCCCACCTTAAACCTGTAGCGCTAGCGTCTTCATAAAGTGGGAAAGCATATTTCAAGCTAAAAGGTGTTTGTAGAGTATTCAAAAATTTCTGAGTTGCGGTAACTATACAAACCTGGTTTTCGATCTGAACATTAACTTCACTTTCGACTAATTGCAGCCACACACCAGTTTCTGCATTTTCAATGCAAACTCCATTGGCAAATACATTAGCAGAAAAAAAACAGATAAATAAAAATAAGCAAAATCGTTTCATAATTCTCCCTACTTTGTTTAAAGATTTTGTTTAGTACTAACTCTCAATTCGGATATTGATTTACTGTAAGATGTTGTCAATAACATTTTTTGCAGATGAAATATTGATGAATTTGATTTTAATTGAATTGAAAGAAAGAATTTCTAAGAAAAATTGATGTTAACTACAAATTAATTTCCACAAAATTAGCCACTATTCTGTAATTATCTCTTTTAACGATAGGCAGGAATTCTATTAGTTTTTTGTAATTGTTTAGCTGCTCTTCTTCATAACTGGAACCGGTCTTGAAATCAACTATTAGAATTTCTTTTGTAATTGTATTAATCATTAATCTATCAATACGAAATTCTTTGCCTTTTCCGTCAAAAATTGTATATTCATTTAAGACTCGATCCCAATGTGATTTATTAAAATAATCTGTATTCTCATTCATGAAAACTCGAACTTTCTGCAGAATTTCATCCAATTTATCTCGATGTAGAAGGCTTCCATATTTGGCTAAAGTCTTTTTAAAAGCCAAGTCTAATTCACTTTCATCATTATATTTTATATGAGTCAAGAATTCATGTACGATATTACCTTTGAGAATACTCTGATTTTGCAGAAATTCGGTTTTAAGTAGACGAAGATCAGGTTTTTTTAATTTTCTGTTATTTTCACGCTCAAAAATATTGAAATAATCAGGCAATTCCAACTTCTTGGAAATTTTATTATCTTCTACAATCGGTTCTGTAGAAAGTTTTCCAAACTGCATCTGATTATGAACCTGAGAAGACTCCTGCAGGTCATTGTTAAATTCATGATAAATAGTATTTGTGATCTGCTTCAGCACTGATGCATCGGTGCTGATACCTTTGATAAATTTGGCTAAATCACCTCTTTTGTTGTAATGCAGATAGATAAAGAGATTGTTTTTTGCACGTGTGAGAGCAACATAAATATTATTCAATTCATCACCTGAATCGCGTTTCTGCACAGATTCAATTAACTCTTTCTTTTGCGATTTCTGCATGATCTTATCATAATTATAGGTAAAAGCAAAATCATCTAAACTGTGGAAGTTATCAGCAAATTCATAATACAACTTCAATCCGGAATTATTCCCACCACTTTTTCCAGTAACATCAAAAACAGCGAAAACCGTTTCGAACTGTAATCCTTTGGATTTATGGATTGTTAACAGCTTTATAGAGTCGCTAACAGATTGACCAATTTGAGAGTATTCATCTTTTTCTGCCAATGATCTGCAATACTGCAGAAAACCGAAAGTATTTGTTGTGTATTCATGGTTTGATCGTTCAAATTCTGCAGCAACTTCCAGAAATCTCTGCAGATTCTTCCGCTCAATTTCAGATGAAAATACTTGGCTAAAACCAAATTCTTCCAGAACAGTTTTGATCAAATTCAAAAGTGAATCCGAATGATGTTTCAATTTATATAAAGTATTCAAGCATGGATGTAGATCGCAATTTTGTAGAAAATCATCTAGGTCTTTAGAATTCTTAAATTGGTTAATCATAGTCTTCAAATCAGTTGGATTCATCAATACCAGATCTGAACGCAAGAATTTTACCAATTCCATAAAATCTTCATAAACTAAGAATTTCAAAATAAAAAGAACTGGTTTGATTGCTTTGTGCTGGAAAAGAGAACCTGACATTTCCAACGTATAATCAATTCCTGCTTCATCCAGAACCTGAGCCATTATTTCCAGTTCCTTATTCTTGCGCATCAGGATGGCACTATCTGCTGGATTGATTTTCTTATCTTCAAGATTTGGAAGCAGATTTTGCTCTATAAATTCAAGATAAATTTCTGCTTTATTCAGTTTCCCTTGAATCCCATCGACTACCTCTGCATTTCGCAAATCAACCTGGACAAAACCACCTTCAGTTCTGGCACAATCAATTTCAGTATAATCCCAATCTTCAACAAAATTTAGAAAGTTAGATTTGAACAATTTGTTCAGCCAATCCATCAAAATGGGTTTACTGCGGTATGAAGTAGAAAGAGTGTCATATTCCACTGGTTCATTCAGGATCAATTCGATATCTGTCAGCAGTTTTCGTTCACCACCACGCCAACCGTAAATTGCCTGCTTTTCATCTCCCACCACGATTACATTGCCGTAATCCTTTTGCCCGATTCCGCTGGTGATTTCTTTAAGCATAGGCTTAAAAATGCTCCACTGTAAAATACTGGTATCCTGGAATTCATCGATCAAAACAAAACGTGTTTTATAAGAAAGCTGCTCATAGAAAACGTTCAACACATTTCCTTTATCAACGATAGAAAGCTGCGGATCATACAAAAAACGGAAAGTGTAATAACTTATATCAGAATGAGTAAAGATCTTATCGCGGAATTTAATCTCATCGTAAGCTTGCAGTATATCGGCAGACAGAGAAATAATGTTGAGCTGTTCGATTAGAGCTTTATCGAAAAAGAGAAAATCAGCTAAAGAATCCTGCAAACGTGCATAAAAATCTTTCAAATCTTTATTGCGAATCTTGGATCCATTCCATAGATTTTTATCATCAAGTATCAGCTTAAAATTCTCATCCAGAAAATCTGGATTTGTAAGAATTGAAAACATTCTTTCGGAAAATTCAGTAACTTCCAAAATAGATAAATCAATATGTGAAGACAAGGTTTCCAAAAAGTTTATTTGTAATAATGAAATAACCGGAGCATCTTTTTTAATAATCTCTCTATTCAGTAAATCCAGAAATAAACTTAATTCTGATTTGTACTTTTGAAAAGCTTTATCTCTCTCAGTTTCGATGTCCATATTCTGTAAATCTGAAAGATCAACGAATTCAAATAACCAGCGATTTTCGATGATTCCGGTAATGAGTTGCTGAAATTGATCTAGATTGCGTCGTTTAGCCTGAAAAAAAATGTTTTCGTAATTTTTCAGCTTTTCATCTTTCAGGATTGCTTCGTAAATTTCCGGCAGGATTTCAGAATTGATTTTGTTATCGATCTGGAATTCTGTAATGTTATGAAAAGGTGCGATTATCCCACTGAAAATCGTATTTACAAAAGAATCTATTGTACTGATTTTCACTGCAGATTTATTGGTGATCATGTTATGATAAACGGTTTGTAAAAAAATCATTTCCTCGTCATTGAACTGAATCTCCGAGTTGATATTCTGCTGAATACTATGTTTTAATTCTATTCCGATGGCCGTGTCATTTGCGATTTCATGTAATTGCAGAAAGATGCGTTCTCTGATCTCAGCAGTGGCTTTTTTGGTGAAAGTGATCACCAAAATCTCATCGAAATTGATGCGGTATTTAAGCAGAAGATTAATGAACTCCAGCGAAAGGCGATAAGTTTTGCCTGTTCCGGCACTGGCGCGAATTACGAGAGGTTTCATGATATCTCCTCCCCTTTCGTTTGTAAATCCCGTCGGGTGATATCGGTCTCTTCATATTTATCTTTTTTCTCTGATAGTCTAAAACCTTCTTTCATTACCAAAACAATTCTTTCAGTAATCTCATCTTTCAAATCAACCCGCTTGGAGAGTGCTTTAAGATCTTTCTGCTCTACGAAGAAAAGATATGATTTCAATTTATCTGCAATTGCCGGAAGATCAATCAGGTAAGAGATGTTTTCGTAAAACTGCAACTGCTGATTGTAGCGTTTCAGTTTTGCATAATCACTATTTCCGGTTTTAAAATCGAAAATAAAATTTCGATTTGCTGTATGAATTCGCAGATCAGGACGCCCTTTCAGATAGATTTCCAAATCATCGATGTCTGTATATTTCTTTTCAATACTTTGTTCTGTTTCAGGAAACACTATAATGCTTTTTTCTGAAAGCTGCAAATCATTGTGCAATCGATAGAAAAAGTTTTCAATACCGTCAGCCAGGACAGGCAGGAAGATCTTCTGAAAATAATTATCGGAGAAATTATGTGGTGAAATATAGTGGAAATCACGATTATACTTGAGATAATGTTGGATTGATTCCTCTACATAAAGCTTGGTGTTATTAATAAAATTATGTTTGAATTCATTGGATTGATACACCTCGATTAAGCGCTTCCAAACCAGGGTGATGATCTCATGTGAAATTGTTCCTATAAGTTTGCTGCTGAAATCATTGCCGATTTCAGCTTCACGTTTTTTTAGATCAGTAACAAACTCCAGATAAAATTCAAAAGCATTGATTTTAAGTTTCTCCCATTTATAAAAACTCAAGTTTAATTTATTGTCAGGAAATTCACTTTTATCAAATGGAAAAGAGTAAAAGTTCTCTGGAAGACTATGTTTGTTGGGGATTTCTAAGATTTTAGTTTCAAAAAGATTATTGAAAAGTTGTTTCTGTAAATTAGAAAAATCTACAGCATCTTTTTCTTCAAGCAGATCATGTAACTTCAATTCTTCCAAAAATGAGCTGATCTCGATGTTTTCTTCCAGATTATATCGTGTGAATACATTAGCATTTTTACAGTTACAAATTAGACGATAGAAATAGAATTTATCTCGAATCGTAATGTCTTCATAAGTCTTTAAACCAAGCTCTTTACGTTGATTTTCTGAAAGCAGGAATTGAGTATGCTTGCGGTCGGGTAGCACTCCTTCTACCACATTTAAAACATACAAATTCTCAAATTCCAAATTTCTTGTATCTTGCAATGTTGTAATATCAAAGCGAGATTTGGAAGCAGTTTGTTCAAATTTAAGTTTTTTGGGTTTAAGATAATCCAGAAAAAGTTTGAGAAGGTTTTCAGCTAGTTTTGCCGGGAAAATTTCTTTCCAATCTCCTATTAATTCGATCACTTCAATAGAATTGAAATCAGCTAAAGATTCGTAGAAAACTTCAGCAATATTTGTTGTGTTTTGCAAATCGGTAAGCAGATATTCCAAATCAATATTTATATTAATAAATTTTATCAACTCTCTTATTGATGATATTTTTCGGAAATTCTGGAGTAATCTGAATATGTTCTCAAACAATGGTACCAGTTCTGATTTTCGCTGCTGGATAAACTCGAGATCGAGATATTTGAAATCGTTATTAATCAGCTTAAAAATATACGCACGAATTGATTCACGCTCTGAAGTGTTTTTAACAAAATATCCCAACAGGTCATCATTTGAGACCAAGGCTAAAGCTGATTGTATAGAAATTAGAAATGGTTGTCCTTCCCAGATTATTGAATTGAGCATTTCAGAAATTACCTGAAAGAAATGAAAAAATCTTGTATTGGAAAAATTCAGAGAAGTTGATTTTGAGAAATGTTCATTAGAAAGAAGGTGTGAATAAGGCTGCTTCTCAAATTGAAAATCGATCAAAGTAGCTTGTTCTGTTTTTGCTAATTCAGTAGCCAACTGAGCGATCATCTGCATTTGGTTAGATGATGTATGAACCTGTATTTTGTTCGAAATGAAGGTTTTAATATGGCTTGCATTGAATTCAGGTGAGATTTTTAGGTTTTCGTCATCAAAACAATCAATAGGAATCTGTGATAAAATTACAACTTTATTCTCAAATTTAGAGAGAAGCTTTTTCTCGAAATTCGTAAAATAGAACTGATTTACAACAATTATTTTACTGAAATCAGATTCACAATAACTTTTCCCGTTTCTTATGAAAGCTGTGTCACTGAAATCGATTTTTTGTAGAAGCTTTTGATAATCTTGTTTTATCTGAAGAAGATGTTCAAAGCTGTTCAACTGCCAATTACCGGATGATTGTTTGGTCGAAAGCACTTCTGTAATTGACTCATTCTCAACAAGCTCTTCCTGTATTTCTTCCCAGAATCCGAAAAAGTTATGAGCAAATTCAATTGATTGATGATAAGTTTTAATTTTGAAGAATTCTTTAGATTTTGGTGAAAGAGACTGATACAGGGACAGAGTTCTTTTCTCTTCTTTCAATATTGGTTGGCTGCAAACAAAAAGTGATTCTTTCCACTCATCCATCGTCAGGAATTGATGTTCGCTGAAATCCCAACTTGGCTGATATAATTTCTGTGCTTCTCGTTTACTTTTGCGGGTGGGGAAGAGCAGCAAACATTTCTCGCTGTCGATCTCTTTCAGTGAAGATTGCAGGATGTTTTGGTTGAGTGGAATGTGTTTGATCATAACAGACTTTTGATCCATGTTAATAGCAGGATAAAAACAAGAGCAGGTAACATGTTTAAAACTCTTACTTTTTTTAGTTCCAGGATTCTGATCCCTAAAGCAATAAGTAGAATTCCACCAACTGAAGTAAGATTATTAATGTAGATCTCACTGAAATAATTTCCCAAAAGAGCTGTGAGTAGTGTAAGTCCACCTTGATAAATAAGCAAGGGAATAACAGAAAACATTACACCGATTCCCAAAGCAGAAGAGAGCGCAATAGATGCGAATCCATCCATTATTGCTTTGGTCAAAAGAAGATTCGGTTTACCGCCCAGTCCTTCCTCGATTGCTCCCAGAATTGTCATCGATCCCATACAGAAAAGCAGAAAAGCGGTTACCAATCCTTCAGAGAATTTATCATCTTTGCTTTTCAGCTTTGCTTTCAACTTCTCACTCAATCCATCCATCCAGGTTTCCAGCTTTAGTGCTTCACCGAGTAGAGAACCAGCGATTAAGCTAAGTACAATAATTAGATATGCATCGGATTTAAAAGCCATTGACACACCCAAGAAAATTGTAAAAATACTGATCGCTTGAAAAGCTATTTCGGTGAATCGCTTTTTAAAACGGGAATGCAGAATCACACCAATGATACTGCCAACAATCACAGTAGCGACGTTAATTAATGTTCCGATCATTTCATTTCCTACGTCCTGTCATGCTGAGCGAAGTCGAAGTATCAGGACTTTCAAACAGAGATTATCTGCTTAAATCTTCAAAAAAAATTCTTAGTTGAATTTCCTGCTTTTAGATTAACTGTCAAACAAAAACAGCATTGAGTGTTGACAGGAAAAATAAAATACAATTTGAACAAAGATTAATTAAAGAGTATTTTCTGAAACAATACAAAAGATTCATGCTAAATAGTTTGAATCGGCAGAAGAGATAAATCCGATTTATTCTAAAATTTTATAAGTAATCTGTAGAAGCCATTGTGGAAGTTTTATGTTATCAGGCAGATAGTGCAACCATATAGGATTGAAGTAGTGGATAATGTAGAACTGAAATTCTAAAGTACAGGCGTAAAATGGTATTAATTATTCAGTATCTTTAAAGTTATAGTAAAAATTAACATTCTATTGTTTATAATACTTTTACCTAATTTTTAATTGAATTCAAGGAACTTGTAATAGTTTAAATCCACTCATTGTGCGAGAATTCCTCCTCGTTTAAACTTCTCTAATTTAGGTCTTATAGTTTTCCAAGTCGTTTTAAAGCTCTTCAAATATTGAAGTGAATCAGGATTATTGATTATTTCTAAAAATATATTATCTGCATTTTGTTTATTTAAAATCATCGAAACTGCATTTTCAGCGTCATTCACATGTAGGATATGCTCTCTAGAAAAATTTAGTTCATTATATCTATATGCAGGAACTGTTTTGAAAACTTCATATAAAGTACAACTTGAAAACCATGATCGTATAGGAGCAAATGGGTGAGATTTAGTAGCCTGCATCGTTGAATACCATCGAGATGGTCCACAAATTCTGAATAGTATATAAACTGCTATGCTTACCAATCTTATAGAACTATATCCACAACCATATGCCTTTTTCATTGATTCATATTGTGCATTATCATTGAAATTATTTTTACTTGAAAACATGTCTTTTAATCGAAACGCATGTGCAATTGTACTATGTATTGAACCACAATCAGCGTCAATTTCTAAAGTTTGATTTACCATCATGTCATCTATGAATTTATCAGTTTTCATCATTTCTAAAATCGTGTCAAACTGCATTTTGCTTCTCCTATAATCGACATGACCATTAAGCAAATGTGTTAACTCATGAAAGAATAAAAAATCCAATGCTGTTTGTTGCAATAAACTAGCATATCCAGCTCTAACTGGGCAGAGTGGTTGTTCAATATGAATATTCTTGCCTATTACATCTGTAACTAAATCCGATAAATGAGATTGTTCTACTTTTTCAATATTTGGATTACCAATATCCGGTAGAATCGAAGAGTGTGACAACATCTTATTAAATATTCCAAGTAGCGTATAAATCACACCTACATTTATGCCGATAAAATCAAATGGATCCTTTTCCTGTAACGGAGAAGAATATGCGAATGCGTTTATCACAGTTTTTGACAAAAATCCATACTCTATATCACGAGGTTTATCTCTATAAAACACTTGATTAGCATACTTTACATGCATATCGAATCTTGTTTGCAAGGTTCGAAACAAACCAATAGTATTACTTGAATGGTCATCTTTCAGAATGAACATTCCACCGCAGGATTCAATAATGGTGGATAGTTCTCGATCAATTCGCGTGGGTAAACGTGGTACTTTAACTGTTAAATCTGTCATAATTATCTATTTATCTATTAAATACTATCATTTAATATAAAAGATTATCCTTTCTTCTTCATTCTAACAATCGTCTTTTGAATATAACTAGCAGCGTCTGGAACTTTACAGGAAGTTCCACCCATATTCACATTCACTTTTCCAATATTGTTAGCGATAGAAGTTGCATTTTCTGTGAAGTTGGGAAGATAGGCACCAGCAGCAATCAAGAATCCATTCATAGCATACTTTACTCTATTTTGAGACGATTGTAGATTCTGCTCAACTCTTTCTAAAAGGTTATTAACTTTAGAATCTTCCAATTGAAATTTGCTTTTTGGGGAAATTACTCGTGACAAGGTTGCCCAACCTGCAGATGCAATTGTTTCTTCATTGGATTCTATCCACTCTAAGGCCAATTCAATTCCAAATTCGTTAGCAGAGGCTACATCGGGAACAATAAATTCACTGAGATAATACCAATATGCATTCTCAACCCAATTCTGCAGAATATCTTTTGTCATTTTATTTGGCTCAGCAATAAGACCAGCCAGATACATGGCATCTGAATTACCGGTTTTATAGAGTTCCAATGATAGTTCGTGATTTTTCTTAACTATTTTTTTTAGATCACCAGCTTTCACACCGAAGAATGGCTCTTTAGCTCCGTGTTTGGAGAATGTTTTTTTTGTTTGCTCGTTACCCATTTTCTCTAATTCAATCATAATTTCATTTATATTCATAATAAAATCCTTTTCTTGATAAAGTAATGGTAAATTTGAAAATCGTGTAAATAAATCTAATTATATTAAACTCTTTTAAATGTTTCTATCCTTTATATAGCCACAAGATAGACATTCTGTTTTATGTATACATAGCATTTCACCACACTGCGAACATCTCCATTTTACTTTTTCGTTGCGAGTAAAATACTCGATTCCGAATTCCTCGATTACAAGCAGATTTTCAATCATACTCATTCCGTACTTGGTTTTGTAACGTTTGTCCAATTGCTTCAATCGTGTGCAAGGAAACTTATCGCATTGAGGAGAACAATGATTCAGTTTACCACTTTCGATTTGTCTGCAATTCTTAATCTTACAGGTTTTACGATATTTCGACTTTTTGCTTTCAGGGCTGTGTATGATGCGACAACCAGGGCATTTATTCTTCTCTCGCATGTAGCCCCAGCAAAATCGGCAGTTCATGCCACATGGAGCGATCAGATCAAATGGAATTGCTTCCGGCTCTTTCATGAAGTCAGTGTTTAAACTTTAACCAAGTAATCTCTTTAGCATTTTCATCATTTCGATACGTGAACCAACTTTTTCTTTTAGTATCTTCATATAAAGTGCCGCTGTATCTTTTGGAGGTTTTGTTTCCTCTTCTTTCTTAATCAATTTCATAGCTTTAGTAGGACAGGTGGTCACGCACAAACCGCAGCCGATGCATTTTCCGAGATCGATAATTGCTTTCTTTACTTCAACCTTTATGGCGTCCATCTGACAGCGTTTGATACAGATCCCGCACCCAATGCAGTCATCTAAAACTACTTCTACATAGTAATTTGTAGAGAAAAGTCTGGCTGGATCCTCAAAATGTTCGGCTGCTTTCAGCACTCCACAGCAACAACTGCAGCAAAGGCAGATTACGAACGGCTCCTGGGTATTTCCTGGCTGCAGAACAAGACCTTCTCTCTCAGCCCGATCCATGATCTCCAGACATTTATCTTTACTTATTTCCCGACCTTGTTTTCGTTCTACGTATTTCGCTCCTCCAAAAATAAGGCAAAGTTCAATATCATCAGTTTGCTTACACGGTTTTCCAATCAGGGCTTCACCTTGTTTGCATACACAATTTGCTACTACAATTTGTTTATCAGTATTCTTTACATATAGGCGCATATCATCATAAATAGCTACTTTATAATCGCGTGACAAAGCTTTATGATGAGGACTGGTGCGTAACTGAGGAACCGCAGCTCGATGAAATTCTCCGGCAAAAGCTTCGTCGAAATAGTCGTTCATATTCTGCACAAATTCCGATGTAAGTTTATCTACATGATATTCAAACATTCCAATTGCCAGCATAGCATTTGAATAACGGAATGAATCCTTTTTTCCTGAACGTTCAATGGAACCATTCATGAAAAGTTTGTGAAGATGTTCCGTCACTTCTTTTTCTGTCATTTCAATTTCAAATATTTTCTTAAGTCTTTGGCAGATCTTAGCTGGAGTTTTTGGCCCTAGATTCAAGCATAAGGCAATTTTGGCTTGAAGCGGATCAAAGAAAAATTTCAGAATTTCAATTTCCACTCCCGATTCAGTAGCCGGCATCCCAATTGGGAAGTTATCCAGATGTTGTTGGAGTTTTTTGTAAATTTGATCTTCAGAATTTTCGTTCATAATTTATCCTTATTTTTATTAAACATGAAAATATTTTTTAAACTCCGAACCTTTTTTATTGATTCGAAGCTGGTAATAAATGAAGAATCCGCTTACTGGCAGGATGCAGGCAAAGGCAACCAGCGACCAGCTGACCATCAAATTCTCCTGATGAAATTTATTTAAGATCACTTCCAAACAAAGCAGAAAAATGCCTGCGGCTAATGTGCCAACCGATAGCGATAAGAAAGTGGAAAGTTTAAAGGAACGTATCCATAGGATTACCAGCAGAAAAAGAATGCCAACTACCAGAATGATAGGCAGAGCTAAACTGAAAAACCAGTAATATATAGGAATAAATCGATCCAGAAACCAGAGGAAAATAAGAAAATTTATAGTCTCCAGAATTACCAGAAGATAAGGTCTTGTTAGTAAGTGATGAATGAGGAAAACAAACAACCAGCAGAATATAATTGAGATCAGTGGAATGCGTGACCAGGTTAGATTGGCTCCATAAGCAAAATCAACAGCTGTAATGACAATTGCTCCTGCGGCCGAAAAAAAAGAAAACAATTCCAGTAACAATGGAGATTGGCTCTTTTGTACTTTAGTTTCAGGTATAATTGGATCTACCTTTTCCAGTATCTGTGGCATATCTCCCAGTGGTGTATGACAAAGAGGACACTTCGTATTAGAACTTTCTATTTCAACACCACAATTTTTACAAATAGGCATAAATTAAATCTCCTTCACAGAAACGGGAATCCCATCCTCTACAAGTTTTGTAAAGAAAAGTCTTTCTAATTCTGTACTTTCGATTACACTACTGAAATTTATTGTCAGCTCATTTTGAAAAGACAAAACAACACAGCTCTTCTTCATACCATGATTCGGAACAAGGATGCAATCAAATGCATTCATAAATGGTTTTGCTGCTTCGGGTATTGTGATGGATCCCAAATTGGAAAGTACACCTGAATAGCAGTTTTCACCTAATCTACGGTAAAGATCTGATAGATAGATATCTTTTATAAATAATGGGATTATGCGCACAATGGGATTAAGCTCTCCTCCAACATTGCGCGAAGTCTGCCTGCCAAGTTCTTTGCTATCAATTTGAATCTGCATGCTGTGATGTACTTTTTTCAGGATTTCATCAAAAGTAAAATCTCCCAGTTTCAGATCGATCTCTGGTGAAACATATAGAGAAAAATTCCGCATTGTCTCAGAAGGATGAAATTTTCGCATATTCACAGGAACTTCTAATCGGATAATCGAATTCTTCAATTTTTGTGTCTTCGCTTCCTGCTTGTAGATATTCATTAAACTAAACATATAAACTGCTGTTAAATATTCAGTTGTAGATACTTGTTTTTGACGTGAAAAGTTAATGATCTTATCTAATTGGAGTTTACCGGTAATCAATTTAAATTTTTTGTGGGAAAATGGCTTATCTGGAATATGGTAAGCTTTTGGCAGAGCATCTGGTTGAGGAAGGTTTCCTGGAAAAAACTTCCTGTGACTATCTTCAAACTCATTAGATGAAGGCTCATCATCAGGATGAGGAATTCCTTCTATATTATCAATTGTTACACCATCAATCCGCAAGTATTCAAAAACCAGAGCCAGCAAGAATCTCATGGCTCCGTTTCCATCTGTGATGATATGAGAAAAATCTAAAGCAATTGTATTTACTCTTGCACTAATCCTGATGAGATGAGCAGATTTGTGATTAAGATGAAAAGTTGGAGTCGGGATTGGATCCATTAATTCTATTGATGGGATATCTTGATGCTTTTGCAAATAATACCAGAAGAATCCTCGTCGCAAATAAACCTGAAAATATGGACAACGTTTCAGCGTTCTTTCCCAGGCTTGCTTTAGAATTTTTAATATAATCGGAGAATGTAAAGTAACATTCAACCGAAATTGAGCAGGAGATTTCCTGCTGGAAGTGGCAGGATAGATCTTTGCAGCATTATCTAATTTCAGCCAATCTTTATTCTGATCCATATTCTCTCTTAATTCAATATTGAAATTTACTTTGAAATAGGTAGATTTGATGTCAAAAGAAATAAAGTTACTTCTCTCAAAAATTTCTTATGTTCCTTCTTTTTGCTAAAGAGACGGACACGGTGTAAGTTTGCTTATATTTCTTCTAACAATTCAGCATAATTGTTTTTATAGGAATTAACTGCTTTGGATACCGGATACATCTGCATTTTATCATGATAAGGTTTCAAAAGATTTAGAAGTTCTTTTTGTTCATTCTGAACTAACCACTTTTCTTCGTCTTCTTTACTTAGAATAACCGGCATGCGATCGTGTATGTTTTGCATTGTTTCGTTCGCATCAGTTGTAATGATTGAACAAGTTCTTAAAGATGAGCCATCAGGATGATGCCATTCTTCCCATATTCCAGCAAAAGTGAAGAGTTCACGATTTGGAAGATGGATATAGAAGGGTTGTTTTTCCGGTTTTTTCCATTCATAAAAACCATTAGCAGGAATCAAGCAACGTCGATATTTATAAGCAGCTTTGAAACTTGGTTTTTCGGTTATTGTTTCAGCTCTTGTATTTATCATTCGATACCCAATTTTAGGATCTTTAGCCCAGAAAGGAACTAATCCCCATTTCACGGGTTCGAGTATTTTCTTCCCATGATCTTGCATTACAATTGGAATTATCTGTCCGGGGGCTACGTTGAAGTTCTTATCCAACTCACCGATCTCGTTCAAGACATCAGCATAATCTTTGATTGCATTGAAACTACTGTACATAGCAAATCTTCCGCACATAAATTACTCTCCTACAGCCAGCTCTGTATCTTCAAAGAAAGGCAGAACTTGCTGTTTGTTACTCTCATCATTTAGCCACACCAAATTACTTAAATTAAATCCCAAGAGCCGAATACTGCATTTTGGTCCCAATGTTTCCAGTAAAAGTTTGCGTCCGATGTGAAGCATCACCTTATCATCATCGAATGGAAGATCCAGTGTTTTACTTCTACTCACTACATCAAAATTGGCATACTTGATCTTTACAGTCAAAGTTTTTGCTTTAAATTTTTTCTCGTTCATTTTTCCACTGAGTTTTTGCGAGATTGTTTTCAAGATTTCCAGCATCTCTTCAACATCATCGATATCTTTAGAAAAAGTTCTTTCACAACCCAATGATTTTCGAATGTGGCTGGTTGTAACTTGCCTGTTATCAATTCCACGCACAATATGATAATAGAAATTCGCTACTTTCCCAAAATGTTTACTCAATTCTTTTAAGCTGCGCTCTTTAAGGTCTTTTCCATTGCGAATTCCCAAATAGTTCATTCTTTTTTCAGTTACTTTACCAATTCCATGAAATTTTCCAATGGGAAGTTCTTCTAATAATTGCAAAGCTTTGGATGGTGGAACAACAGATAGACCATCCGGTTTGTTTATTTCGGAAGCGATTTTAGCGATAAACTTATTATAAGAAACTCCGGCTGAAGCAGTTAATTGGGTTCGTTCGAAGATTTTTTGTCTAATCTCTTTAGCAATTTCGGTAGCGCTTACCAAATTCATTTTGTTTTCGGTTACATCCAGGTATGCTTCATCGATAGAAACAGGTTCTACCAGATCGGAATATTCATAAAAGATTTCACGTACAATATCAGTAGCTTCTCTGATTCTATCGAAATCGGGACGAACAAAAATGCCGTGAGGACATAGTTTGTGAGCCTGGAAACTGGGCATGGCAGAATGAATCCCATATTTTCGTGCTTCATAATTGCAGGTAGAAACTACTCCTCGACTGTTGGCTGGTCCACCACAGATCACCGGTTTGCCTTTCACCTCCGGATTATCTCGAATATAAACCTCTGCAAAAAAAGCATCCATATCTACGTGGATTATTTTTCTTATTTCTTCTTGTTTTTGCATATGTTATCCTTCGACTCCGTTCAGGATAATTGGTAAATTGAAATTATCTGTTACAACAACTGTCATGGTGAGCGTAGTCGAACCATCAGTTTCATTTATAATTAGTATAATTTGATTCATTCTTACATTCGGAAAGCTTATGCAGTAATTGAAAATCACCTTTAATCAAAGCTTCTTTCTTCGCTCTCGTCCAACCTTTTATCTGTCTTTCTGCAGATATTGCATAATAAACAGCATCAAAACTTTCTGAGAAAATTAATTTAACAGGAAGACGTTTAGATGTATATCCCTTTACTGTTCCATTTTTATGTTCATTTATTCTTTTTTCAATATCAGAAGTTGGACCAGTGTAATAACTTCCATCGGAGCATTTTAAGATATAGACCCAATATGTTTTTGACATTTTATTTAAATACTATCCTTCGACTCCGCTCAGGATGACAGAATCAATAAATTAATAGATTTCGAATGACATTCAATTCTTATCATCTCAAACTGCCTTTACAATCGGAAGATGTTTCCAGCTGGTAGTGTAACTGGGAGTGAGAGCTTGCCGCTTCATTTGCCATGGCTTTTTGATGCCGGAAGCAGCGTAGGTAAGTTGATGACTGCCCAGTTTATCATTAATTTCATCCATACAGTCCATCACGGTTTTGCGCCTGTCATCCAGGTAGCAGGGTTGGAAGAAATCAAGTGGAGCTTTGCTTTGGTGCATAATATCGGAAATCATTACGCCGGATTTTTTGTATTTATAACCGGGACGATAGATTTTTTTCATGATAGTGGTGATGGCATGCAGAAAATCGGGAGAATAGGCAGAGGGGAGAGGCAATCGTGCTGTCGCGTAATTGGCGTATTGAGGTTCGTTTTTAAAACGGTTGGTAGTAATAAAAACAGTGATCTGGGATGCGACCTGGTTTTCTTCCCGTAGTTTTTCCACAGCCCGCAGGCAATATTCGGCAGTGGCTTCCTGCATATCATTCAATTCTGTAACAGATGTGCCGAATGATTTGGAAGAAACGATTTCTTTTTTTGGTGGAATATCTTCTTCCAAATCGATGCATGAAATGCCGCGCAGCTCTTTTACCATGCGTAATCCCACAATAGTCATTTTATTTTGTACCCATTTATCGGGAGCCAGGGTTAGTTGAAAGGCATTTTCAATGCCGTTTCGGCGCAGCATTTTGGCATATTGCCTGCCTACGCCCCAGATGTGTTCCACTTCCATCCAACGCAAAATCTTATTTTTATCTGGATGACTGGTAATATCGAAAACACCTTCAATGAACGGGTGTTTCTTGGCAAAACGATTGGCAACTTTGGCCAGGGTTTTGGTGGGGCCAATTCCCACGGAAACCGGTAAGCCTGTATGCTGCAGCACAGTTCGCTTGATCTGTCTGCCATATTCAGTAAGATTAAGATGTTCAAATCCTTTCAAAGATAGAAATGCTTCGTCGATAGAATAAATTTCGATATCCGGTGTGAAGTTTGTGAGTGTTTTCATTACGCGATTAGACATATCACCATATAGAGTATAATTAGAGGAAAATAGTTTAATTCCATGTTTATATATGAAACGTTTATCTATTTTAAAAGCAGCATCACCACGTTTAATGCCAAGTTTTTTGAGCTCGTTCGATAATGCTACAATAATGCCGTCATTATTAGAAAGAATTCCCACCGGCTTGTCTGCCAGGTGTGGATTGAACACTTTTTCACAGGAAGCATAAAAACTGTTGCAGTCGACCAAAGCAAAAAGTTCACGTGCCATAATTTAACTAACTTGTTTTATGCAGTGCATACACCACCACACCCCAGATAGTGAATTCCATATCTTTGGTGATTTCTGTCATCGGGAAATCAGGATTTTCCGGCATTAAAAACCATTTGTTCTTTTTCTGCCAGAGCCGTTTTACGGTAAGTTCTCCGTCCACAATAGCAATGACGATCTTTTTATGAGCTGGCTCCAGAGAGCGATCTACAATGAGAACATCACCTGGAAAAATACCAGCACCTTCCATGGAAAAGCCTTCCACTCTTACGAAATAAGTAGCACTGGGATGTGCGATGAGGTATTCATTTAAATCAAGATTTTCTTCGATGTAATCCTGAGCAGGAGAAGGAAAACCAGCTGGAATTACACTGCCGATCAGCGGACGCTGTAATACTGTATTCTGCTGAAAACCGCCGATGAAAGTAACTTTGTCTATCTGTGGTCTCATCCTTTCCTCCTTTATTTATTTCTTATTTTCTTATTCGATTAATTAACTAGTAGGATAATGTGTCAATATTAAAATTAACTATAGAGTTAAAGTAAGTGAGTTTACTGATAGGAGAGTATAGATAGAATATTGGCTTCAAAGAAAGTTATGAATAAAAAAAATAATCGCAGAAAGCCAAATTCAGGTTTCCTGCGATTATAAAGAGTAAAATTAATATTTAGTTGAATCTACTACATTTCCACTGTTATGTTTTTGGAAATGATGATATTCTTTACCTAAATATGCAGATGATGATTTCTTACGTATTTCACTATTATTGTAAATGGTAACAAAATCATGTTCATGAAATACCATAAAAGCGGGATCCCAATCCTCAAAGCTAATCCGATCAGTGGCGCAATATTCGCAGTTGTTTCATTACGGGTAGAGCCGTCGGAATAGTGGTAGCGAGTTGTATAAGAAGCAGGTTGATTGATCAGCAAATTGGTGAATCCGTTCCAGAAAGCCGATAAAAAACCACTGGTCGCAGCCATGATCTTCTTTTCTGTCTGCCGCTTATCAAGCACAAATTGAGGAACGAAACTTACAAAATAATACAGGACAATACAGATTATATAAAACAAACCTTTCCAGAAATATCTCCAGCCAAATTTTCGTTTGCTGGCCTTCATTTTACTCAACATTTTCTTATCAGAATAATCACTATATTTTTTCAATTCTTTATTATAATATTTTATATTTTCTTTCGCACTTTTGATGTCTGTTTTAATTTGAGCTTTTGTACGGTCAGGATTAGCTTCTTCACCTTTTTCCAGTTTAGTTAATGTTTCATTAGCCATTTTCAGAGAACCTGTGTAGCTGCTAATCATGCTTTGTCTTCTGGTTGTTGCCTGTTCTAATGTAATCTCGCTAACTTTGCTACAGGACTTCAAACCTGGAACTACAAACATGAAAATAGCAAGAAGTACAGAAGCAATCATCAATTTATAGCTGCCGTCCCAAATTTTTTGCTTACCACTATCGACAACTTCCTGTAACTCTTTAATTCGATTAGTGATCCATCCGTCCTTAGAATTAACCTTACTTGCTTCATTAATCAGTTTCTGCGATTCTTCAATTTGAGATTTCTTCGTAGGTTTACGATATTCAATTTCATTTTCTTCGTCAGTTTCTACAACAGTCCACACTCTGAACGCCTGGTCCAAAAGGTCAGCAGCTTTTTGATCAGTTTCATTCCAACCATCTGTCTCATGTTCTTCGTTTGTTGGCGCATCCTTAAAGTATTCATCGACTTTAGGCTCATCAATGTTTTCTTTAGATTCTTTTTTGTCTTCAGTTCCCATTTCCCCCACCTTAAATTTATTCTGCTTCTATGTTTATTGAAATTGGTTGATTTATGTCAACCTGTTTTTGAATAATGGTTTAATAGACATTTTAAATATTATAATTTACTCAATTTTATGAAATTCTTGACACAACAAGTTACAAAAAAGACCTTCAATTAATGAAGAAAACTAAAAAAAAGGGGAGAAAACAATATGTATGATGAAATGATGTTTGGCCTAGGTGCTGGCATGATGGTTTTATATTTAGCTTTTATAGCCTTTTCAATAGTAGTTCAATGGCGGGTTTATGAAAAGCTGGTAAACCAGGCTGGGGTTGCCTTATTCCTATTTATAATGTCTTTTTAATGTTGGAAATAGTGGGACGTCCGGGCTGGTGGATTGCTTTGCTTTTCATTCCGGGTGTAAATGTCGTGGTTAGCATCATCATTATTTTTGACCTGGCAGCTGCTTTTGGTGAAAGTGTAGGTTTTGGTTTCGGTTTACTATTTTTATCTTTGATTTTCTGGGCAATCCTGGCTTTTGGAGATTATCAGTATCAGGGTGCAAGATTTTAGAAAGTGTCAGTTATGAAAAGTTGAAAGGCACTGCATAATCGCAGTGCCTTCTATCTAATAAAATCACTTGAGTTCAAAATATCAAATAAAATTTGAAAACAAATAAAAAAGATCTAAATTCTACTTAGAAACTAACTCACTAACTGATTTAACTATTTCAGCAACTTCATCCAATGATCCTTTGTAGGTGATTTTGGTAGTAGAAACCATATTAGACATGCTGAAGTAAATAGTTTTGAAAAAGAACCATCTGACAGCTTTTGCATAACCAACAGATTGAATTGTTCGCTTATTTAATGTTAGTACTGATGTATCGGAAGGAATGATCCCCCATAAAATTGTTCTTTTGTCCACTTGTATAATTCTTTTATTGGTAATCACTATAAAAGTTATAAGCTTGATACCTAAAATTATCCAGAAAAGTCTGAAAATGGATGTTATTAATTTTGTTAAAGGATTTGGGGAATCAGTGTAAGCGTTCCCTTCAAGTTGACATTTAATCTCCTCACCTTCAAACAACATTATTTCCTTAATTTCTTTAGCCATAAAATTCTCCTTTCAATTTTTATGATTATATATTCATCTATCACAATTATCTGTCAACAATAAAAATATGCTGATTAGTTATTCACAGATAAATATTTATTTGATATTAAAAATAGTATAGAGGTGAAATAATATTATTAGGATTAAAATGATGTTGTAGTTGAGATGAATGCGAAATATATGATATTAATAATTATCGCAAAAGAATTGCTGCGAAACTGAGGATTATGTGAGTTTATTTGACAAAAATTCATCACTTCAAAATATAAAATTAAATTTTAAATTAAGGAATAAATTATGGAACGAATCATAAAACGCGGGTTTGCCAGTGACAATAATTCTGGCGCACACCCAGCCGTGCTACAAGCAATGATCGATGCTAATGAAGGTCATGAAATTGGTTATGGCGACGATTATTTTACTGCCAGAGCAATTGAGGTAGTTAAAAAACACTTTGGTGAGGAAGTTGAAGTATTTTTGGTTTTTAATGGAACAGGAGCCAATGTATTAAGTTTAAATAATCTAACAGATTCTTTCAATTCAATTATTTGTGCTGAGACTTCTCATATAAATGAAGATGAATGTGGTGCTCCTGAGAAATTCACTGGTTGTAAACTGCTTACAACAGAAACAGAAAATGGCAAACTAACGGTAGATAAAATTAAAAAACACATTTACGGTATTGGTTTTGAACATCATTCACAACCGAAAGTGATCTCAATAACCCAAGTTACAGAAATGGGAACAGTTTACACTGTAGATGAAATTAGAGAAATCGCAGAATATGCACATTCTAAAAAGATGTTTCTGCATATGGATGGAGCTCGTTTGGCCAATGCAGCTGTAAGTTTAGAACTTGGATTCCAAGAATTTACAGCAGATGCAGGTGTGGATGTTCTTTCTTTTGGACTATCCAAAAACGGTGCTGTAAATGCGGAAGCAGTAATATTCTTTAACAAGAAGCTAGCAAAGAATTTCAAATATTTTCGCAAACAAGCAATGCAGCTTGGTTCTAAAATGCGGTTCATGGCTGTGCAGTTTGAAACTCTTTTATCTGGAAATATTTGGAAGAAGAATGCCTCTCATGCTAATAATATGGCAAAACTTCTGGTAGAAAAAATCAAAGACATTCCGCAGATCAAGATAACACAAGAAGTGGATGCAAACGGTGTTTTTGCAATAGTTCCCGCTGAGATCATCCCAAAGTTACAGGAAGAATTTTTCTTCTACATGTGGGATGAACATAATTCCGAAGTTCGCTGGATGACTTCATTTGATACAACCGAAGAAGATATTGAACAGTTTGTAGCTTTGGTGAAAAAGCTGTTGAAAACATAAGAAATCTAGCTTCCAAGTTCCAGCTTGGAAATCACAAATAAGCCTCCAAACAGGGGTTTGGAGGCTAGAATTAAGTCAAAACAAAAAACCTTCCAGGCTTTGAAAACCTGGAAGGTTTTAGATATTATTGGGTGATTCGTGAATCACCCCTACTTCTATTTCAACAACATTAATTTCTTAGTTAATATTTCCTTTCCTGCTTTAAGTTTACAGAAATAAATACCAGTTGAAACAGGTTGGTTATTATCATCGTTCCCATTCCAAACAACACTCATTTCTCCTCGTCCTTCGATAAACTCAGGATGACACAAGTTCTGAGTTAAGTCTTTGATTTTTTGTCCCTTCAAATTGTAGATAATTAGTTCAGTGTTTTCAGTAGGTTCGGTGCTTAATTCAAATGAAATGGTTGTAGATGGATTAAAAGGATTTGGAAAAATGCTTAACCTGCAATCAGTAGTTTGTGTAATTTGATTTTTTCCAATACCAGAACCTGTTGCTGTAATTGCATAAAGATCATCCGGACTGCCGATAATCTCATCAATCTCAAAAGTTATTATTTCATTGCAATTGAAAACTTGATCTGATATTTCATCATAAAGCTTGAAGCTTATCTCATCACCATTGTCATTTCCAACAATGGTAAAATACCAGAAGCCATCAGAGCTTGGAGGATTTGGTTCTTGCCAATTACCAATACTACGGCAGTCTGTTTCTCCACCGGGACCAAAAGCTGCAATTATGTTTTCACCATCGCTTGTAAAATTTTCTCCATCTAAATCAACTTCTGCCATCAGAATCATTGAATATTGTGTACCGGTTATATGTTCCCAGGTTGGAGGATCCCTCATGGGAAGATCATCATCTTCTACTTGCAGATCATTATCTGAAGGAATATATACGAGTTCGTTTGGTGAATTCATGAAAATCTTGTAACCTTGATTTGGTTCCATAAAATCTAGATCTCCCTGCCAGCTTCCGGGTGGATTTATATAGGTGGATGATTGATTCTGATTTTTCACTTGATAGACATTAGCTTCAATTGAGGAAAGAGCATCTCCAATTTCTAAGGAATATTGGGGATAATAAGCAATCCAATTCCAGTTTGCATCCAAAGAAATAGCTGAAGAAGGTGAAATAGGTGATCCTTCAACTAAAAAAGAACTCACAGCATTATTCATCTGAACCAAATATGCTTCACCGTCAGTGATCTCGATTAGATCTCCAACCCAGTTTCCAGAAGGCGTATAATAAACTGAAGATTCGTATTGGCTCTTTATCTGGTTTATGTCATTTACCAATGGAGCAAAAATAGTTTCTATTAAAGTATTATCAGGATGAACATTCAGCGATATCCAATTCCAGTTTTCATTTAGGTCAAAAGACTGGCTAGAACCATTTGATAAATTGTAAGGTTCTTCAGGACTGCCAATAGTTTCATCATCAATAAAATCAATAAGTTGACTACATTCATAAATTGTATCGGTTGTTTTTTCAAAAATTTGGAATGATATCATTTCACCCGCATCATTACCCACAAGTGTGAAATACCAATATCCATCCCAATAAGGTGGATTTGTCTCTTGCCATTCAGCATTTCCCCGGCAGTCTGTATCTCCATCCGGTCCAAAAGCTGCGATGATATTTCCAACACCACCTATAACAGGAGTACCAAATACATCTGCCGTCGCCATTACTACCATACTATATTGAGTTCCAGAGATTTGTTCCCAGTCTAGGAGCGTAATATCGGCATCATCTATACCCTGATTACCTTGCATAACAACATCGGATAATGTAATTGTAGTATATCCTGGTAATGAGGCAGTAATATCATAAGTTCCGCTGCTTAGATCAAATTGATATAAGCCGTTTGCTGATGGGTTTGTGATCAATCCATCACATTCAATTTCAACATCAGTAATAGTTCCAGCAGGTGGAGTGGTAGTTAGCAATGTAATTGTACCTGATAAATTGGCATCCTGAACAGTTAAGAGAAAAGGATCGGTAAGATTACCCAATGTAAGATTATCCTGGAATATAACAGTCTGACTGAAAGTATAAATTTGGTCTGCAGCTGCTTCATACAACATGAATGTAATAGTTTCTCCACTAATATTACCTACAATAGTAGAGTACCAAAAACTATTTTCGGGTGGATTCATGAGTTGCCAAACTGCAATGGATCTACAATCGCTTTCTCCTCCCGGACCAAAAGCAGCAATAAGATTACCATTATTACCTTCTACAACTTCACCATACAAACTGGCATGAGATACAATTACCATCGAGTATTGTGTTCCAGTAATCACTTGCCAGTTGGGTGGATCTGCTTTTAGAAAAGAATTTAAAGAAAATATCAATAGTAAAATAATCATTTGTTTTTTCAATTTATCCTCCTCAAATAAAGCATTACTTAACTCACTTCATTATTTATGTTTAAAATTATCAGCTTCTTCATCTGAAGCTACTATTACATAGAATTTTTTATCTTCAGAAATTAATCCAGTCCAAGATTCATCGGTAACTCTAGTTGGATAAGTTCCATTTGTATCTACATTTGGTGTGTCTCCGGAATATATGTAATAAGCCTGAGCACCAGTTACAGCAGACCAGTTTAATTCAACTAATATAATAGTAGGGGTTATTGTATTTATAGAAATCGTAACATTCTGTGGTGGTTGCATTGGATTAGAGAATTCAATAATTTCAGGTTCTGCAAAAGATCCAATAATAGAGTTATTCAAAAACTCAATTGAGTATTGGGTTTCAAAAACGGTGTCACTAGCAGCATCATAGATCTTAAGATCTATTTGCTCTCCATTTGAATTAGTTGCTACTATTGTAAAATACCAATATGTTACAGTGGGAGATTCCCAAAAACCAAGAGCACGACAATCTACTTCGCCGCCAGGGCCAAAAGCTGCAACAATATTGCCATTGCCATTTCCTGTAAATGCTTCGCCATTTAAAGTGATTTCTGCAATTAAGGTCATAGAATACTGTGTGCCAGTAATTTTCTCCCAATTTGGTGGTTCTGCGAATAAACCCCAAACAGAAATTATCTGCAGTATAAGTATTATTCGAAATTTATTTATCATTTATCCTCATTAAAAAAATCATATCAAAGTCATAAACACCCCGAAATTTTTCGGGGTGTTTATGTATGTTAACGACATTTCATTTATTTGATCAAAAGTGCTTTTTTGATCAATGACTCTTTACTACTTGTAAGTTTGTAGAAATAGACTCCGGAACTGTATTTAGTTGCATCCCAGATTTCTTGATGATTTCCAGCTTCTTTATATCCATCTACAAGATCACAAACATGCTGTCCTTTTGTGTTGAATATAGACAGTTTTACAATCTGACCTTCCGGAATGGAATAGCTAATACTGGTAACTGGGTTGAATGGATTTGGATGATTCTGTCCAAGTTTAAGCGCTACAGGAGCATCAGGAGTATCGGAATTGAACCTTATTGTTATTGGTTCTGTAGATGATCCCATAATACTATCCGAAATGTATTCGATATTGTCATTACAGATGATTTCTTCTTCTGATACAGTATCATAAACACGGAAATGAAGTACATCGCTTTCGTCATTTCCTACTACAGTAAAGTACCAGAAATCATTTTCACAATAACCAACAGAGCGACATTCCCCAGCTTCATCAAAAACACCGATTGCGTAGTTATCATCGATCAGTTTGTCATCATCTTGATTCTGAATTGTTGCCATTACAATCATGTTAGATTTATTACTCTGAAGAAGAGACCAGTGTTCGGGTTGCTTTTTGCTAATCTCAGTTGTAATATCAGAGCGAGTAGAAACATTGCTAGGATATGTAAAAATGGCTTCAGCAGTTAGTTTAACTTTATAGCTTTCCCCTGGTGTTAATGTAAGTAGATCCCCAATCCAGGATCCACCGATATTTGTAAGTGATTTATTTTGACTTTTTATTACATCAACACTAGCTTCAATACTTTCAAGTGCGTCTTGCACAGACATTGAATTTTGAGGTAGGAAGCCAAGCCAGTTCCATCCTGAGACCAAATATAACGGTTTGATAATTGGATTGATCTTCTGTCCAACAACATTAAATGGATTTACAGGACTAAGCATATTAATTAATATACCATCACCTTCGCTTACATTAAGATAATCTCCACCCCAACTTCCAAGATATGTGCGAGATACATCATCATACTTCACTTGTTGAATAGCAGCTGAAGGTACAGTGGGAGGTACTAATGGATCAAATATAGCATCAGGAGTAGTAATGGCAGGTTTAAGATTCAAAGATATCCAATTCCAGTTCAATGTTAAATCAAATACTTGAGTTTGATTAGTTGATGTATATTCTTGATCCATAGAGGTTGTCTGGTTTTCCGTAAAGGTGATAGTATTCGACAGAGTATGGACTGTAGTTGTTTCTGAATCGAATAATCTGAAAGAAATCTGTTCCGTTCCAGGCAAATCATTGTTGCTAACAATATTGATATACCAATAACCTGGCAGCTGCCAGTAATGAGTTGTTGTCTCCCATAGTGGATGAGAGCCATCAACCCAAATTGCTGTGCCGCGACACTCAGTACCGCCGGATCCATCAGGTCCAAAAGCAGCTAACTGTGTACTACCCATATTAGTAACAAATTCACCTTCTAAAGAAGCTGTTGCGTAAAGTATCATAGAAAAGCTAGTACCAGAGATGATATCCCACGCTAACAGCGACATATCAATATCAGTAACAGTGTATGGATTTGGATAAACCGTAACATCACTGAATGTAGCAATTGCATGTCCCGCTTTTGAAGCATGTACATCACAAAGTCCTGTAGTTGTAGTTAAAGTATAAAATCCGCTTACAGGATCGGGAGTTGCAGATTCATTATTAGCATATACTGTAATACCAGTGAGGTCACCTCCACCAATTACTGATATTGTTCCGGAAACATTACCATAAAAAACCTGTGGTTCCAAAATGAAATCGATATCTTCGGTAGGAGGATTTGAATTAACAGGAACAGCTGTATAGGTAGAATCTTGAAAACCATCTAATTTTGCTGTTACGTCGTATGCTCCTGGAGGAACTACTAAGTCATAAACATAATATCCAGTGGGAGTTGCATCAATCCAATAAGGATATACTGTTACATCACCGGCAGTTATTTCTACACTGGGTATTGATCCTGCTCCATTTAAAGCCACTCTTCCTTGAATATGCCCCGGAGTAGGCAATGACATTTCGAAGTCGATATCAGTAATCAAAACATCATCCAGAACAACAATCCCCGTATAGTTTAGGGGGTCAGACGAGTATCCATCAAGGCTTGCCACCACGTTGTATGTACCGGCACTAAGTGCTACAAAGTATGTGCCTAAAGCATTAGGATTAGTTGTGGTATTGGCTGTGCCGGTAACAGTAATGAGTATATCTTCAATGTCTGAAGGATCATTTACGCTTTCAAACATGACCATCCCTGTAATACCGGTTTGATAGAAATAAAATGCTCCCATGTCATTTCGTGTGTTATCAGGGTCGTCATACAACTCATTGGGATCACCAGCATTTATACAGACTGAAGTAGCCTCAAGAGCATAGTCACCTGTTGCAGCACTTATAAAATCAGGGTCTGCATCAATATTTCCAGTTCCCCAGTTTATGGTTGCACTGTTATTAGAAACATCAATAACTCCTTGTTCTCCTCCTTGTATATCAGAGTAATCAATGCTAACTTCACTAGTAGTATTCACATAAACATTGCTATTATCGTTATTCCAAACAATAGAATTGAGCAAAGTAACATTTGAATTATACAAACAAGCAATTCCAGATCCTGGCCAGTTGGACAAGTTATTTGAAACGGTTAAGTTTGTTAATTCCGGTTGCGAATAATTATATGCACAAATTCCGCCACCTGAATCTGACGAAGTGTTGTCTGCAATAAGCACATGAGTTAGAACTGGGTCAGCATTGTTTAGGAATATACCACCTCCCCAGATTCCAGAATCATTATCAATAACCTGAACATCATTAAGAATTGCATCAGATGTCTGAATATAAATACCTCCACCAGCACCAGTGGATGTACAACTTTCCACTGAAGTATCTTCTATGGTAACAGCTGAATCTTCCAAATAAATTGCACCACCAGAGGCCGCTGTACAATTTTCGAAAGAACAATTTTGAATTAATAAATCTGATGATTCAATACAATAAATAGCACCACCTTGTGCTAAGGCTCCCAAGCCAACTGATAGACCAAATTCAAAATCACAATAAACAAGCTCACTTAATACCTGGCCAGTCGTGGTAATATTCATAAAACGAATACCATTCCAGCCAACTGAAGAATCTTCGGCAGTGAACGTTATTTCATTTCCCGCAGTTCCTTCTGTCAGCAATGTACCAAAAACATCAAATCTCCAAGGGCCGTCATCTTGAAATTCAATAACAACATCTTCTTGAATAGTCAACGTTGTCCCAGCGATGATACTAAGATCACCAGTAACGGTATAGGGACTGTCACCTATGACCCATAGTCCGGAAACGGGACCAGACACATCAATTGCAGTTAGGGTGAAATACATACTCAACAATACACATACTAAAACCAAGATCTTTTTCATAAGACCTCCTTATTTTTTTTATGGTTTTACTTGAACGGTTTTTAAACCTTCATTATCGGTTAAATAAACATAACTACCTACAAGAGTTACTGATACAGGCTCAGTGGTCATCTTTAGGTAACCCAAAACATACGGATTGACAGGATTTGTGACATCTACAACATAAAATCCTGTTTCTTTATCTATCAGATAGACATAATCGCCATCTGCAAATACTCCATAAGCATATCCTCCTGTTTCTAACTGTGATAAATAAATTGGATTAAATACATTAGATACATCAACTATAGTTAAACCATTTTCTCCATTTGCAATAAAAGCAATGTTATCTTCTACATGAATATCATTACAAGATCCGGTGGTTGGGAAATTAGAAATATGGATGGGGTTTGTAGGTGTAAAGATATCAATGATTTCCAAACCACCCATACCATTTGCTACAAACGCATAATGATCGTAAAAATCAAGTTTTCTAGCATCACTCAAAGGAAGATTGGACTGAAAGTACAATGTTACTCCATTATAATAAATTGTAAGTCCACTAATTCCTTCTGCTACATAGGCATAGGCACCATAAACAAAAATATCTTTTGGAATACCCTGTGTGTCTGTTGATCCGACAAGAACAGGTTGACTTTCATCAATAATATCAACTTTTTGTATCTGACCAGGAGAAGAATTTCCACTATGTGTTGCGACATAAGCAAAATTATCTGCAATACTTACAGAAATAGTTTCATCGGCAAGTATGTAAGACGATATATATATAGGTTCGGATGGATTTATACAATCAACCATGGATAATCCTGAATAATCATCAGCAACAAAAGCTGTTCTATGAATAGCAGTCCAATCGGACATTGCCATTTCTGTTGCATCACCCGGAGTATAACTCGAACCAATAACACCAAGATGAACATTAGTTGTATCTATAATACTATAATTTGAAGAATAAATTCCCTGATACGCCCTTACACGAAATTGCATTGTTGCACAGGGAAGGGTGAAGTCCTCTACAAAAGTAGTGATATTACTATCTACCACTGCATAATCTATCTGCCAATCAAGAAAACCAATTTTCCGATCAATATAGAAACCTTCTTCACCAATGCTGGTGTCAATCCAATTCAAACGTAATTTATCATCATCCAAAATTACTGTTTGCAGCTCAATAGGTGTAGCTAAAGAATTAAATACAGAATCAACAGCCGTCTCTGTTTCGGAAATACCCAGATAAGCATATACACGATATAATAAAGTATCATATAATGTAACTTCATCGATAAATGATGTTGCATCTTCAGGGAGAAGTTGATACTCTTTAACCCAAGACTCATTACCTAATTTGCGATCAACTTTATATCCGTCTTCGCCAACGCAATGATCTTCCCAGCTAATTAATAATTCCTCCTGTGATGTCTGTAAAGAAACCAAATTCGTTGGAGTAGTGTTTTCAGAAAGATAGGCTATAGTTTCGGAATAATTAGAGAATTTTTCTGTTGTATGATCCCGAAATCTTACTTTGTAGGCATAAGCCAGAGTGTCAGTAGTTGGAATATGATCAATGAGAGAAGTAGTCTCTTCATCCAAATTAGAGCCATAATCACCATTTGTACCCCAACCGTATTCAGCCCAACTATTGCCGCCAACTTTTCTGGCAACATAATAACTAATAGTATCTGAATCAGAAGGATTAAAATATATCCAGGAAAGTTCAATCTTGCCATCTTCAAATTGGTTAATAGCAAGATCGGTCGGAACATCATCAATTGGATCTACTACGCCATCTCCACAGCTGAAAAATAACATACCCGCAAGTATTATGGGTATTAACAGCTTTATTGCTTTCATTCCTCTTCCTCTGCCTCTTCTAGATCAATATCCGTTTTGATATCGAAATAGCTCTTAGCTTTTTCAAATTCGAGTTTTTTTTCAGCTATTTGTTCTTTGATCGATTTCTTTTTCTTCAGCCTTTCATCTAATGAATCCATAATCTCTGCTTTTAGAATTATGATCATTTCGTTAGTAGAAACATCGTAACTATTGTATCCAAAGAGATACCTGAGTCCAAAAATCCACCAGGGCAAATCTTTAAGTACAGGAATTCCTGCACGAGAAGTTTTTCGAGCTGTATCGTACAAACCACCGATCACCGTTTCTTCACCATCAAATAATACAACATCAGTAGTGGATTTGCTTTTATTAACCAAAGTAGATACATCACCAGGGATAGCGTCACTCTTTTCTACTTTAACTACAAGGTAGATAGATTCCTGCCCATCTGCTTCCAGAATATTTGGAGTAACTTCTAAGATTATTCCAGTTTGAAAAAATTCTTCTGTAACATTACCGGCATCATCCAGAGATTTCACCGAAAAGTCCTGACCAACTTGAATATAGCCTTGCTTTGATGATAATACAGTGATATTGGGTCTGGCAACAATTGTACCTTTTTGGTATTGCTCTAATATACGAAGTAAAACATCTAACTGGATATTCACGTTTCCAGCATTTATATTATGAGTTGTAGCGGCTGAAAAAATATCAGAACTTACTTTATCTGCACTATTAAAGTTCACACTGGCATTTACCTTTCCCAAAAATAAAGATGACCAATCAATTCCAACTTCTTTAGAAAGTGTTTTATCTACTTTAAAGAATATCGAGCTGATTCGGATTTGTTTTGTATCTGCTGTTATCGCTTCTGGGTCAACTGGATCCTCAGATATTTCTATCTCAGGGTCGGAGACAATATATGCTCCAGGTCGTTCTTCCAGAACCAGATCATTTAGCTTAACGATTAAAGCTAATGCATCTTTCCAATAAAGTTGACGAATTGGGAAACCAATAGGCGTATTTAAAGAACTAGTATTTATTATACTTTTGTCTTCATATTGAAGGGATACAACTTCGATAGTTTTAAGAGCAGTAACTAAATATGCATCACGAGCCAGGGTTATTCGTTCATTAGCAGATATCTGGGGTTTTTTTACAGATGTTTCAGCATCGGTTCGTTCCTGGGCCATCATATTCACTATGAGCAGGATAAAAATGAGAATCAATGAAAATTTTTTCATTATTTATTCCTTAATATTTACCGTATTCGCTTAATTCAATCACTTTTTCTTTAACAATGCCGATCTCATTAAGCTTAAACACAGCACTTTGTTCATTCCATTCTATTCTATCAAGATAACCATAAGCAACCTTATCACCTAAATTCAACACATGAATCTTACCTTTGTCATCTTGCATAAATACTTTATTTGCTGTCAAACCAATTAATATACTTGTATTAACATTAACAAAATTTAATTCATACGGATCTGGAATCGGACCATGAATCCTGGCAATAAATGGATTATTGGAAATGGCTCTATATCTTAAATTACGGAATGGTACATTTTCCATCTCCAAGGCTGTATCTTCATAATAGGAACGAAGATCAATAGTAAAACTTACATAATCTTCCGGTGTGTCGGCAGATTCAATTCCATTCAGCATAATCGAGTCTATTATATAAAGCATAAATTGATTTTCAATTTGATAAATAAACTGATATAAGGTTCTTAATGGTGCTTCTCCGATAATGGAGTATGAATTATACATTGTTGTTTCAACCATACCACTATCCGTATATTTAAAGTCAAATTTAAGTTCAGGACAATGCTTGTCGCAAATATCCAGCAAATATTTATAAGTAGACGTAGGAGTGTCTTCTCTGCTGATGAATTTACTTTCACTATGTACCCTTCGCTCCAGACTTTCCAGATTTTCTGAAAACATTTCCTGATTCTGCATATCAGGATTAGCAGCCTTAAGGTTTTCCAGTTGCATTCTACTATCTTCGTGACTTCTACGAAGTTTCTTTAGTTTGCCATTAGATTGTGCATTGCCAACAAGAACAACGAGTACTACAAACAATAGAAGTGCGAGTAAAATCAACGAGTTTCTTATAGCATAGCGCATATTAATTACCCGACATCTTTTCTATTTTGTAGCGAGCAGAAACAGCTAATTCATCTGATGGAAATTCATCGATTACTCGAATCCAGTTTTCTTTTGCCATTTCAAAATTTTCTAATTTTTCCCAGGTATTCCCCAGCATTAACAATGCATCTGGAGATTTATGCTTTCCTTTATCATAAACCTGTGTAAATACTCTTTGAGCATTTTGATATTCATTCAGTAAGAAATAACATTCACCCTGATAGTAGAGAGCATCATAACTAAGATTATGATAATCATAATCTTGCTGGAATTCATCAAACAAACGGATTGCAGATTGATAGTCTCCGGCAAAATATACATCAAGAATATGACGATAGTCTCGAGTTATCATTTCATCTGGAACAATGGGTCTTACCGTTGTGTCTTCAGTATCACTTAATGCTTCCTGCAGAAGTTGATCTTCCGAAATAAATGTTATTGTATCATCTTTCGGAACCATTTTTGGTTCAACTTTAGGCTCTACAATAACTTCTGGTTCTAATTCTTCAGTAGGAGAAATTTCCTGAGATAATTGAGTAGCAGGTGAATCCTGCTGCTTGATCAGTCGAGCTTCCGGGAAGGTATAAGAAATAGCAAATCCCCAAATTGTAAGATCTTCAATTTCATATTTCATTATGGAAGAGATATCTCCATCCGGGAAAAGATCAGAGAATGTAATAATGCTCCTGCGGGAAGTCGTAAAACCGCTAATTTCAAATCCCGTATCGCTACTTGCAATATCTCCCAACCAACTAATAGGATTTGCAGAAAGTGTTTCAGAAAATATGTTAAGAATATAATACCAAAGATTCTTATTGCCAGACAAGAGCTCTACTTTCTCAAAATTCGATTCGAGTTCGGTCAATCTTGTTTTAATCTCATTTAGCTTTGCTATCATTCCCTTGTTTCGAGATAATTCAACTTCCAGTGAAGCATTTGATTTCTGAAATCCTACAATGTCGTGTTTTATTACAAGATTGGAAACCGTACCATTATATGCCATGAAGAAAATTCCCGCAAGAACCAGATATCCATGCCAGGCAATTTTAAAATATTTCTGATTCTCTATAACCTTGGGAGGTAATAGATTACAGTGGTAAAAATTTTTATTCTTGGGATCCAGGGTTTTCCAGGCTAATGCTATTGGAATGGCAAATCGTGCAATATTCTCTTCTGTAATTTGGGTGCCTACGCCTTCCTGAACAATGAGTTTTTCCAAAGTAAGGCGCTGAATCAAATCACCTTCCATAGCTTTTGAATTGAAGAAATCGATATCGGAATCTGAAACATGATCTCCAATAAGGATAACATTCTTGGTGATAGCCATATCGGAAACATCCTGTTCCAAGATTACTTTTGAATAAATTGCCTGTCTTGTTGTTTCATAATCAGCTTCAGGAACTATGATCGGGAAAGTTTTTATATGCATTCCGTCACGCATCACTATTCCTACTTTATAGTCGATACCAATGTATAATAGAAGAACAAATTCATCAGAAGGGAACTCGTAATTGTGACGGACAAGGTTCATCAAAGATATCTCATTTGGATCTATATAGCTATAAAAATATCTTTCTTTAGAAAGTACAAGGTTTATATCTCTTAATGCATGGAATAGTTGGAATCTACCTCGATGCGTAAATGCTAATCCAGATTTATTCTGATTTTGGACATAACCAAGCGTAAAGCTTCTAGATTTTATCTCTTTAGGAGTAAGCATCTCCTTCATTAATTTCTTTTTTAAACCAGTCTTTGCAAAATCCTGATCAAACTTGAAATATGTTATCTGCTCATCATTTGCACTAAATGATATTTTACCGCGATCGAGTGGGAAAATCTGTAAAAAGTTCTGAAGTTCTCTTTGACCAGGTAATACTTCGTCGGCATTCTCATCAAGTTGTTCAATATCTTCAGATTGATCTATATCAGAAAGGTCGGGAAGTTCAAATGTCTCGTCGTCCAAATCCTCTAAGTCTGTAAATTCTTCATCTTTAACTTCGGGTAATATTGGCAGTACTTCATCTTTTATTTCTTCTTCTTCACGAAAGAGGGGAGAAGACAAGATCGTCTCATCAAGGCTTTCAACTTTTATGATGCCATTGCTGAGGATAAGCTGAGCAACTTTTATGTTCAGCCCGTCCTGGTAAACTCCAAATGCCCTTTTTTCTTTCATAAATTACTTATTCACGTTAAACCGAATACTTAAATAAATGCTTCAATCTTTTTTTATTATTAGCAAAATTCAGTGCTGTTTCTCTGGAAATCTTACCAGCAATATAATTAGTATAAAGATCTTGCTCTAGGGTGAGCATGCCTATTTTTTTTCCTTCGATCATCATCTGATATATTTCATTAAGATTATTATTTCTGATCGCTGCCTGAACAGAAGCATCAACAGATAAAATCTCTTTGCATAAAACTAGTTTACCAAATTTATCTGGAACAAGTTTTTGTGTTACTATAACTTTGAGAATATCAGCTAAGCGGAATCTAATTCTGTCTTGTTCCTCTTGCGGAAACTCACTTACAATTCTTTTTATACTTTCTATTGCAGAGCTTGTATGCAATGTAGAAAATACTTTATAACCTGTATCTGCTGCCTCCATTACATTTGTCATTACTTGTTTATTTCGCATTTCCCCAACAACTATTATATCGGGATCAAGTGTGAGAACTTGTTCTGAAGCTTGCTCATAATTTTTTACATCTTTACCAATCTCTCGATGCCTGATAATGCATTTCTCTGACTGATGCATAAATTCTATAGGATCGTCTATGATGATGATGAGTGCTTTGTTCTTTCGATTATTTAGATCGATTATCGTGTCTAATGAATATGTCTTTCCTGAACCAGTAATACCGGTCATTAGATATAATCCAGATTTCTCATATTGAAGATTAAGACGTTTATAAATGATTTCCGGATAACCAAGAGCTTTCAATGGTAGAAGCCTTTCGTTGATTCTACGAAAATTAGCAACAAGGGTATTGCTCTCATAATATATACTGCCTCTAAAGCGATGCTCACTTTTACCTTCTTCAAATTGCATGCTCAATGAAAAAACAAGATATTTTTCGTTGAATAATAAGACTTTTTGCTCATTTGTAAGAACAGATAACAACATCGCTGAAACTTCATCATAAGATAATAACCGTTCATCTTCTTTAGGGGAAGTGTCTCCATAAATCCTATACCAAATTTTTCCATTTGAACCCGGTCCACCGAAGTCCATATCTAGAGCACCGAAATTCTTCATTTCACTCAATAACTGTTTCAGATTAGCTTGAGCTTCTTGCTTCCAGGATGCGTGATACGCGATCATTTTATTAATCGCTTTAAATCTCGCTGTGCCTGCAAGTGAATCTGGTAGAGCAATTTGCATTTCGTTCAGAAATGAGAAACTCATAATCCCCCTCTGATTATGGACGTCTTTTTTACTATTATAAGGTCAAATGAATCCGGTAAAAAATATGTGTCAAGCAATTAATATGTAACATATTGCAATGGAGATAGTTAAAGCGGTCATAACATAAATCGTATTATTGTGCTATAGATGAGTAACATGATATTATATAAGAAGATACCAATTTCAATTATATCAATCTGGATTATTCTATCACAAATAATAATTATAAAATATATAAAAAATATGACTTATAAAACTATTTAGATGAGATTCTCTACCTTACTGGATTTTAATTCTTTTTTATTTATGTTTAGCCGTATCTATTTTGTCTGCAGCCGACGTCATCTCTTCCATAGTCTTTAATACTTTATCAATTTTATACCAGTTAGATCTGATCAAATCAAGGTCTCTGCTGGAGATTTTTTGTTTCTTTAAGCGGCTTTTTAAACTCTTTTCCATAATTTTAGCAGTTTCAGATTGAGAATTATCAGCGAAAACTTCATTAACAGTTTGTAATCTCAAATATGTTCCGGCAGCCCAGGTATATTCTTCCAAGTGAATGCCATAATCCTTAAGATTTTTATATCCATAACGTTTCACAATCCTATTTGCTTGATTCACAAGTTGGTCTTGTTTAGCACCTGAAGCGTTTATCATTTGGAATGTAATCTTTGTGATATCATCGAATACACTAGTAACTTTATTTAAGTCCGATAGATTTAAAGCGTCTGGATTTATTGTGAATAAAGCTTCTATTCGCGGAGCTACGCGTTTACTGTTTTTCGATTCCCGGGGCTGTTTGTAACCCAATCCTAAACTTTCTAGTTCGGTTGTGCTTTTTGAGTCAGTTCGGGTTTCTTTTTCCTGCTTGTTCGAGCAGGAAAACATAAAAAAAGTGATTAATAGTATTATATAAACTTTATTCATGATAATATCCTTATCTAAATTAAATATTTTCAGTTATGATCAATCGTTATCACCTGTCATCAGCTTTAGCATCACAATACGCTGCATGGATTTTCTCCATTTGAAGAACATACTGTTCACCAAATTGATCATAAATCTTTTCATTAATTTTTCGCCTTTGAAAACAAAATAATCTAAAATTTTCTTTCGCTCAAAATGCATAACTTTAACTTGTGTTTCGGCTCTTAAAGTAATAAATGTGGAAGTCGTTTTTATAAAACTTTCTTCACCAAAAGTGTCCCATTTCTGCAAATAATCTACAGTTGTATTATTGAGCCACATAGAGATTTCTCCAGACTCTACAATAATTATAGATCCGACACTTTTGTCAGTCATCTTAATTGCATCACCTTCTTCATACTGTTTTGATATACCTAAATCCATAAAATCAATCTTTTCTTCTGGTGAGAAGCCATGAAGCATTAAAGGCTCTCCTTTATGAACTGATGATTCATTTGCAGGCTCAAAAGCTTTCTGTAAAGGACCATATAGATCTTCTGAATATTGAAGTCCAGCCTTTACAACTCCAAATAGTTCCTCTGCATTGATCGGTTTTGATAAGTATTGAAAAGCTCCAGCATGAACCGCTTTCACTGCACCTTCGACGCTTGAAAATCCGGTAAGAATTACAATAACTGCCAAAGGTTGCTTTTCCTTGATCATCTTCATCAATTCCAAACCACCTATCCTGGGCATGGCCATATCAGTTAAAAACAGATCAAAAACATCGAGATCCATTTTATCCAGACAATCCTGACCATCTACAGCAATTGTTACTTTATAACCTTCGTCTTCCAATAATTCCTTACAAAGCTCTCTTATACTAGGTTCGTCATCAACTATTATAATATGTTTTTTCATATTAATCCCCGCTTTAATTCCAATCTCTATATTTTTTCTTTATCTCTTTCTTCTTGAACAATTTTAAGATTCTTAATTTTTTGTAATCTAGCAAGTAACTTGTTTATATGATTTATAGCCTCAGTCATTTGGTTTCCAGTTTTTGACAATTTTTCATCTTTATAATCACCGGCTGCTTTGATTATCCGTCTTATTGATAGTGATATTATTGTTAACGGATTATTAATGTCATGATCCAAAGTAACTAATTCAGCAGCTGCTGTTACTACTTCTTTATATTCATCGATCTTCTTTTTATTCTGCAGTATCATCTCTTGTTTTTCAGAAATTTCTTCATCTTTATCTTCTAAATACTTTTTACTTAATTTCGTGGCTTCTGAGATTCTTTTTATAAGATCGCTGATGAAAGAAGAAATAAAGGCGATTCCACTGAATAAACCAGTATAGGAGATCAAAAAGATAGTTTGTGTTTGTATGTTAGGGTCAAATCCTGCTCCATTAATGGGCATTAAAATCTTAAAATTGTACATTAATAACAAGGTAAGTAAGCTCATACTACCTATCATTGCAGCTATTATTCCACCAGAAGATTCAATTGAGATGCTTGCTGTTATTACGGCAATCAGATAGATCCAAACAAAAGAACTGCTCAAACCTCCTGTTAAATGTACAACCAGTGTAGCAAATATAATATCGAAAACAACCTGCAAGGTTCCCCATAAAGCATTTGTCTTTAATATCTGCAAATGAAATAGAACATTTAATATACTAATTCCAATAAAAACAACCACAAAAATAATAATCGGATACGTGTTGTTAATATTAGTAACCTGCAAAATTCCAATTGCAAACAGCACCATCACAATAAACCAGCGGATCTTAGACCACCATTTATACATTTGAATTTCAGGATAGAAAATACTACTTTCTTTCATTCCAGCTCCTATTTTGCATATTCTTTAATGCTTAATATTCTTTCTGTTGATACAAAATAAGTATCATTCATTATATTGAGTAACTCACCTGGATCAAAAACCCCATCAAGTATTCTTATTTCGTCAAGTGTAGCATCAATGCAAGTAAAAGCCCCAAACCAGGATGATGTAGTTGGTCTTCCGCCTAAATACACATCGTTTGTACCAACATGATCAGCCATTTTATCAATAATTTTATTTTTGTAAAAATTGTTATCAAGTGTTGGGAAATATTCATCATAGATATAAATTTTTATTTCAGCTTTAGTTGATGAATATTGTCCATCATAAGTTCCCACTATAAAATGCCAGGCATAAACATCCATTTGCCAGTTATTTCTGCTAACAGAAACTTCATTATATCCCGATGTAGTTTTAAGTGAAAATGCATACTTCAAGTTTTTGTAGAACCAAAGGTCTAATAGCCTACTACGTAATGACCAGACAACTGGGTACCCGGCATCCTGTGTTTGCTCTGCAGCGATAACACCCCAATCTAGAAATGAATGATCCATTTGGCACCAGCTTGCTACCGTCATTTGATCTCCATAAGTTGTAGCCATACCAGTATCAATATCTACTCTATCATTTGAACCATCTAGATTAAGCCCTACTCCATTATAGCCGGCAACCCAGCACGCTGTAGTATCTGTATTTACAAGGTGTCCGTCGTAGCCATTACCAGAACCGTCAGTGATGGTTGAACCACTACCACCGCTAGAATCAAAATCCCAGAATCCTTCAGCTTCACTTTGGGTGCTGCTTGCAGAGCCAAGAATTGCTTCAGCAGCCCAGGTGTTACCTTCATGAGTTACAATTACGCGAATTAGAATGGTATCTTTGTTTGTATCGGCGGTATCAACATCTATACAGATATATGATATTGAGTCCACAGTTGCTGATAATACTGTGAAGGGAGTACTAGGCAAATTGTATTTACTATTGAATTGAATATGGCTAGTCTTGCTTACAATTCCGTTATCGATTTGACGAATTGCATAGTCCAATGCATAGTTGCTGATCTCTTTAGCTTTGAGGTCATCAATATTCATTTTCATTGAATCTACATATTCATTCGTACTTTGCCTCATTGTTACTGATAAAGTTGCAAAGATAGCTGTAATTAAAACGACTAAAATTAATAATACCTTACCCATAATAACCTCGCTTATGCCTGTAAGAGATAAATATTTTTAAAATACTGCCAGAAAACAATTTTATTCATTAAATTTCTATTTCCGCCTGTCAATTGAGATAATCCCTGTAATGCAAATGAAATATCGACTCTAACTGACCGTATATTCTTAATCTGTCCGTTAGGTATGGAATTAGAAGCAAAATTTATTGCATTATTGTTTTCATCAAAGAAGTGAAAGATATTTTCCACGGATGTGTTAAAGGGTCCAAAATCCAAGTTGCCCCCAACTTGAGCAGTTAACGGGTACATACCGGCTCCATTTATAGTTCCCTGCTGGATTGATATTAGTTGTACAGAACCATCAATTTCAGCATAAAATTGAAATGTTTTTCGGGATGCTGCAACAATAAGTGAATCAGGGTCTATTGATGCTAAAATACCAGAGGGAATCAGGCCCAATGCAGAAAGATATCTATCCTGCATTGCTGTGGCTGCAATTTCAGATGTAGATGTAAGTGTAGATTGCAACTTAGTGTTATGGCTGTAAACTTGAATATTATACATTCCAGACATAACAGATAATAGAATCATTCCACCAACTGCAACAGCACCAATAGCATCTAGCAACGCATTCATTAATACATTCCATTATCGGCATAAACTTTACTAAGTGGGTTCGCAGTTGTTCCAACATGTAAAGTGTCTGCAGAATTTACAACAAAGTTAACTGCAGTATTTACCAACCGATAATCTGTAGAAGGGCTGCTGGCACCTCCGAATTGATTGCAGAGGATTGCCCTAATATTAACATTATAGGTTATAGCATCTATGGTTATACTGGTTTGCAAATTGGTGTAAGTATTGAAAACTGTACCAAAATTTGTAGTTCCGACACCATCAGTCTGAGCCATCAGCAGGTCTGCATCAATTCTCTGAAAGTAATAATCCGCAATTTTTTGAGCCTGCAATCTATAAGCGCTTGTATAAACTATTTCCGAGTGCATGAAAATACCGTTAAATGTTCCCAGAAATACTGATGAAAACAAAATTACAGAAAGTAAAACCAAAAGCATTTGATAACCCATTCAGTTACTCCTCAGATCTTAAGCAAAGATCATTTCCTAATCCTCGGAAGTTGCATATGTGATTTCCGATACTGTTGTCAAACCATGTCGAATTCTATCTAAACCAGATTCAAGCATGGAAAGCATTCCTTGTGCTTCTGCTTGTCTTCTTATTTCCTTCTCATCAATTTCTTCTCCGGAATCGACAATAGCTTTACGAACTTCCGGCGTAAAATACAAAGCTTCGCAAATATTTACACGACCTTTATAGCCACCATTACATTTTTTACATCCTGGTCCGGCCTGATATATTTTACCAGTTTTTAATTCCTGCTCGGATAAACCTAAATCTATTGCACCAGGATATCGTTCTGGTTCAATTGGCACACGACACTTTGTACAAATTTTTCGTACCAAGCGCTGAGCAACAATTATATTTATGGCATAAGCCAGTAAAAAAGTCTCAACTCCCATTTTATAAAGACGCGAAATAGCACTGGGAGCATCGTTTGTATGAAGAGTGGAAAATGTGAGGTGACCAGTATTTGCCAGCTTTATGGCTGTTTCGGCAGTTATCTTATCACGGATCTCACCAACCATCACCACGTCAGGGTCATGACGAAGAATTGAACGGATCGCTTCTTCGAATGCGTATCGATGTCCAATTTTTAATTGGCGAGCTCCTTTTATGTGATACTCAACCGGATCTTCTACTGTTAATACACATAATTCCGGAGTAATAACCTGATATAAAGCTGCCATCAAAGTAGTACTTTTTCCACTTCCAGTAGGTCCTGTAACCAGAACAATACCTTTAGATTTACCAATCGATTTCATGAAATCATCTTCTGCTTTTGTTTGGAAACCGAGTTTACGTAGATCTGTGATAACATTTCTATCGTCAATTGTACGAATTACAACACTCTCAAATCGACGTTCATATTCTGATGATGTTATGGGAATAATTGATATACGAAAACGAATTAGATGATCATCAACAAAACGCTGCATAAATCCGTCTTGAGCTGTATCTCGTTCAAATCTATCTACACCGTTTGCTCTGTCTTTTACCACAGCAGCCATAGCTTCTGGAGAAGTGTTTTCCTGACGATGCCAGAGTGTAAGCTTGCCATCAATACGAAAATAGAAATCTACACTGGATCGCTGATAAGGGATAATATGAATGTCACTTGCACCCTTTCTTACAGCCTCGATTAAACTTCCTTCGAACAGATTTACCAAAAGACTTTTATTAATTTCATCATCTAGTGCGTATTCATCTACATCCTGCTTTTTTATGCCATCAACATCATCCATCTGTTCTTCAGCTTCTTGCAGAAGATCAAGGAATTCATTTTTTTGAGGTGCTATTAAACTGATTAGATCATCAAGTTGCTTAAGCTTACAATAAATAGTTTCATATTTTTTAAATTCACTGTTAAAAGGTATTTTATCAATTAGTTTTTCAGTTGGATCTGCTGCCAGAACAATTAGTGTATTTCGTCTACCATAGCTCATCTGGTAAGGTAAGATTTTTCTAAACAGCATTTGATTTTTGAAATCATCAGGAAACTTACCAAGAATTTCTTTTGTATGTTTTATCTGGCCTTCATCAAGTTTGCTGGCTTCTACATCCATAGTTCGGAAGGCATATAATTCCGATAAAAGACCAAATATGGAATGATGATCTATTTTAAAATCGGATGATAAAATATTGCCCAGTGCTCTAGGATTAGATTGATCCTCTTCTGCTTGAATGATTAAAGCTTTCTCAAGAGTCTTTTCGTCAATAAGTCCTTTCTTTAACAGTAACTGCCCAAATCTAGATTTTTTAATCATAATTACCCTTAAGGAGTTGGAGGAGATATCGTTGCGATTTCTGAAGATACAACAGTAAGCAAAGTAATGACAACTGCTATAAATCCACCAACCAGTGTTTGAATTGATTGAATAATAGTCTGCATTTTATAGGTAGTTTCCTTTTCATAAAACATTGATATCTGCTGAGCTGCTTGCAGAATATTTCCAGATTCCGTACCTGTTTTTAATCTACTTAATGTACTTTGATTAAATACATCAGCCTTGTCCAAAGCAGGAACCAGTTGCATACCTTCTTTCAGCATCAAGGGGATTGCTACTTCCTTGACACCTTTTTCAATAAATTTATTTCTGCATGCTTCCGCCGAGGCCGTTAAAGTTTCAATGTTATTTTCAGCACCGGAGTAAATCGCAGCAAATACTCTAAAAAAAATCTCGATACTCTGTTTGTGCATAAGATGGCCTAATATGGGTAAATTAATTAAGGCATGATCTCTCCAAACCATACCCTTTGGAGTTCTCCACCAAAAAACCATAACTACAAGAGGTATTACAAATAGTAATGCCATCCACCACCAGTTAGCAGCAAAATAATCACTCATATCCAGTGTGGCAGCCGTCATAGGTGGAAGATCAATACCAAATTTTACGAACATCATTGCTGTTTCCGGAAAGATTTTAATTACATAGTAAAGTACTGCAGCCGTCATGGCAATAACCATAAAAGCAGGATCCATTAAAGCTTGTTTTAAGCTTTTTTTAAACTCTGCTTCACGTTCCATAAATTTAGCCGTAGCATCATAAACTTCTGCCATATTACCAGATTTGGTGGCAAGACCCATCATATAAGCAGGGAATTTGCCGAAGATATCTTCGTATCTGGCAAAAACCTCAGTTCCTTCTTTACCTTTTTTTAGCTCACTTTCAATTTTCTTTAAAGTTTCTTTTAAGGTCAAGTTCGCTTCTTCATCTGCCAGCATACGTAAAATTTTATCATAGCTCATTTTTTCTTTAAGCAGAAATGAACTCAGGTTTACGAACATAAGAATACTCGCATAGGGAGGTTTCCTTTTTATGTCGATGAGAGTAGGCTCGATCTTGGCATTTTTGTATCCAATATTTGTGAGAGCTCTAGCAACTTCACCTTTTGTAAATGCCGCTTGCCTTCCCTTTACTTTCTTGCCATTTGGAAGTTTCACATAATATAAAAAAACCCTCTTCTTTAAAACAGAGTTTATTGATATCTTGTGCTTAGAAGCAACATCATCGATCATTTTTTTGGCTATGCTTTTGCTTCTGGCAAGTACAATTCCCTGTACACCTTTCCCGGTGGCTGTTATTCCCTGGTATCTATATTCTTCCAGCATATTAAGATGTCCTGATTTTACAAGTATTTAACATTAATTCCTCTTTATACTAAAAACATGGGAGAATTTATCTCCCATGTTAATAATTGTCAAATAATGTTTAAATCTTTAGTTACCGATTGATGTTGCAATAGCTCCGGATAATCCGGTTAAAGTCATTGTAGCGGTAACGTTAGCTGTTCCATCGTTTCCCAATTCGGTGCCTACGCCAACAATAGTAAGAACAGTATTTGTACAGGAAAGTGTGAATGCTCCGTTAGCTGTAGTACATTCATCAGTTCCATCGAACTCAAAACCAACCCATCCGCCAACTGCAACAGGTGTAGTTCCAAATACGTTACCACCTCCACCATGTGTAGCAGGTGTTTTAAAGTAAGACAGAGCAGCAGCTGCTATATTATTCATGTCACCAATAACTGCCTGACGATTTGAGCTGGAAGCTTGTGAATTGAACATTGTGATTCCAACTGCTACAGCAATACCTACGATAATTACACTCAATACGATTAAAAGAATTTGTTGTGTTCCCATTTTTACCTCCAAGGTTTTTTTTTAGGGTTTTTTTAAAAATTTCTTCTTTCACTTCTATTTTTTCACTTAATTCTGCTGTCATAACAAGCACATGCTGTGCCAAACGGTACTTAAAAATTATTGCGCAGCGTAAATTCTTGTAAAAAAAAGAGCTAAGAAATTGATTTTTTTATTACAGCTTAAATACAAATGCAATCGGAAGGCGATTATGTAGTAATATAATCACGACGATAAATGTTGTGTATGAAAAAATATACGAAATAGAATTGTTTGAATTACTATTATCTAAAACGATTAGCTTTTTTCTCTAAATATTTTAGGATTAATATTCAATTTTTTAAACTTCACATATAAATTTTCTCTCTGAATCTTAGAAAACTTAGAGGCTTTTGTAACATCACCTTTATATCGTTCTAGCAGCTTTTCTATGTAACCTCTTTCAAAAATTTCTTTTGCTTCGGCAAAAGTAAGGTTGTCGTAGCTACGATTATGAACTTGTTTGCTGCGGTGCTGATAAATAGTAGATGGAAGATCTTCTAAAAGAATATTCTCATGAGATGCAAGTGCAACAGAATGTTCTATAGTATTCTTCAATTCTCTTACATTACCTTTCCAATCTCTGGTAAGCAGTACAGTTATTACTCGTTCCGAAATCCGAATACCTGGTTTATTATATTTCTTCCCGAATTCTTTTGCAAACCCAATTGCAAGAAGTTGTATATCTTCTGGTCGTTCTCTTAAAGGCGGAATTTTAATTCCTATAACATTTAAACGATAATACAGGTCTTCACGGAAGTTTCCTTTTTGCACTTCATCTTCCAGGTTTTTATTGGAAGCCGCAATTATTCTCACATTTACCGATATATCCCGTTCTCCACCAACTTGGCGGATAACCCCTTTTTCTAAAACGCGTAATAATTTTATTTGGAAAGTTAATGAAGTCTCTGTTACTTCATCTAAAAATAATGTACCTCCATCTGCTTCCTGAAAATAGCCGATTTTATCCTTTACTGCTCCTGTGAAAGCTCCTTTAACATGACCAAATAGCATACTTTCAAGTAAAGTCTCTGGAATTCCACCGCAATTTACTGCTACAAATTTTTTATTGCTGCGATTGCTGTTTCTAAAAACCAGATCGGCAAACAGCTCTTTACCAACTCCAGTTTCACCAGAGATGAATATTGTTGCATCCAAAGGTGCGATCTTCTTTACTTTTTCCATAATGCTTTGGATCGGATAACTGTTGCCGACAATATGTGACCGATCAAATTCATGAGCCAGGATAGCTTTGAGTCTTTTTATCTCTTCACTTTGCCATTTAGTCTTAAGAATATTTCTGATCTTATATTCCAATATCTGCAGATCTTCAATTGGTTTTTCAATGAACTCTTCAGCACCAAGTTTCATAGCCTTCACTGCCATATCTATCGATGCTTTACCACTTATAACAACTACAGCTGTGTTGGGCCACTCTTTTTTAATACTTTCCAATAACTCCAAGCCATCTTCGCCGGGCATAACCAGATCTGTAAGAGCTATATGATAAGATTTTTTCTTCATCATTTCCATAGCAAGATAAGCTGATTGAACAGTATCAATATCAAAATTACCTGCAAGTTGTCTGCTGAATATTTCCAGAGTTTCAATTTCATCATCAACAATTAAAATACTGGCATTTTCAATTATTTTTTCTTTAGGTTCAAATTCATTCATATCTTATCCTTTTCTTGTTTATCAACAGGCAGTTTTATTGTGAAAGTTGTACCCTTTCCAATCTTAGATTTAACTTTGATCTTTCCTTTATATTTATCCATCACATTCTTGGTAATTGCTAATCCTAATCCAAAGCCACTACCACGATTATTATTTTTTGTACTATAATAAGATTGAAAAATATTTTCATATTCAGCCTTAGGGATTCCATGCCCGGTATCTTCAATTTCTATAAATACATTTTTCTCATCACTAAAAGTTCTAACATTAAGGTTTTTATCAACACTATCCTGCATTGCGTCAAAAGCGTTATTCAATAGATTTGCAATACATAAACTAATGTCACCATAAATTGCAGTGATATCAGGAATATTTGGATTTAATTCTTTTTCTAATATTACATAATGTTTAAAGAATAAATTATGTTCACAAAGATCAAGCTCCTGCTGAACAACATCATTAATATTTATTGGCCGTATCATTCCGGTATTGCTTTGCTTTACTTTGTCCAGAAGACCCTTTACAATTCTGGCAGCATTCCTGCCAGCTTCAATGATCTTATCAATATCTTCTAAATCTCGGTTGCCTTTTTTTAAAAGCTGTGCATAACCCAAAACAGAATTTAGCGGAGAGTTTAAATTATGTACAATGCCTTCTATTTTACTACCGATCTCTGCTAATTTATTACTTTTGATAAGCTCTATTTCTAATGCTTCTACAGCTGTAATGGCATTAATTTCTTTTGTAATATCAGTTATACTTCCAAAAAATCTGATAGAATCTTGGGATTCATCTGCTCTGATATTTAATATAACAAATTTTTTATGCGTATGAATTGTAATTTCCTGAGAAGGAATGGTAATACTACCATGGCTAAGCTTCTTCTTTAGTTTTTTACCCAATCCAAGTAATTTACTAATATTAACATTAATTATGCTATGCAAATCCTCTATTTCTACAATTTGCTGAAATCCAAGATTACAAAGCAGAATGTTAAATTTATCATCTAGCCAGAAAATACCAGTTTCAATGTTATCTGTAATTAGTTTATAATCTCTAAGGTTCTTGCTGTGGTTTGCCAGTGCAACGTTCATTATATTAAATGAAGACGCCATCTCGCCCAGAACGCCATCATAAATATTATCCAGTTTTTGAAATTCAGATGGTTTCATAGCAATTTCATTCATCTTATCACTTACTTCTTTTACCGGTCGCAATATTGTTTTTCTGAACCAGTTTCCCAGAAAACTTACAACTACTAAAGTTAAGGCAAGCAAGATAAGAATAAAAATTATTATACTTTGCTGTGCAAAACTATTTACATGCCGATGATATGAAATTAAAAATAATCCGGTTGGATTTTTTTGTAAATCAAAAAAACATCTCATCAATACAGATTGAGATATACTTAATCTGTAGTAGATTTCTTCATTTGTTACGCTAAGATCACTGATCATTTTTTGTAATTTATCAGCATAATTTTCTAAATAACCAAATTGGGTATTATCGATATCTGAGCAGGTTGTAAGAGAAAGACTCTGCTGACTTTCTACATTGAAATCTTGAATATCCAATTTCTTAGAAACAACAAAAATACCTAAAAGTTCTGAATTAGGAGCAGGGGAGATGCAAGGGGAAAAAGTAATTAAGTAAAGCTTCTCATTGTATGATCCCACAAATGAATCGTAAAAAGTTTGAGATGCATTTTGGTAGATCTGGGGTAAGTATTTCTGCATTAACTCCCAATTTTCTCCGAACCAGATATTTCGGTCACGGTCAAAAATTACCAGAGATTCCATATCTTTTCCGACTATAGCTCTCTTAATAACAACTTCATTTTTTTGTGCTGAGGCGATGATGATTTCTTCATCATGTGTTATTTCATTTAATGTATTTTGAGATTCTAAAACTACATCTTCAAAAGAGATGTTGAAATTTATTAAAATATTATTGATTTCAATGTCTTCATATTGATTAATTCCATACTTAGCTAATTGCCAGGCAAAAAGAGTGAGAATGAGAACCACAAGAAAAGTAAAGAAGAAAAAGAGCATGAAAATTCTTCTTTCAAAATCAGATTTTTTGAATAATGAGATCATATAAACTTTATTCCTTATCATCTAAAACAGCACGAACTTTGTTTATTAATCCTTCATAAGAAAATGGTTTTTGCAGGAAGCTGGCTTTTGAATCTGCAATATCTTGTCGAATTATATCATTGTCAGTATGACCGGAAACAAAAAGAACTTTTATGTCCGGATATAGATTGCGTACTTTTACTGCCAATTCTGGTCCACTCATTAACGGCATTCTGATATCAGAAAGTAGAAGATCGATGAATTTTTCTCCCTTTTCAGCAATCTCAAAAGCTTGAATACCATTGGATGCTTCGATTACCTTATATCCAAACTCGTCCAAGATTGAGGTTACGAACTCTCTAATACTTTCTTCATCTTCCACCAGCAGTATTGTTTCGGTACCTCGTGGTAGTTCTTCCTCTGTCTCTTGAACTGGTACTTCATCAATATTTAACTGAACAGCAGGTAGAAAAACGCTAAATTGAGATCCTTCTCCTATACTGGATTCAACATGGATAATTCCATTGTTCTGTTTCACAATTCCAAAAACAGTTGCCAACCCTAAACCAGTTCCTTTGCCAACATCTTTTGTAGTAAAGAAGGGTTCAAAAATTTTATTTTTGATCTCTTCAGACATTCCTGTTCCGGAATCTTTTACATAAATTTCTACATAACCATCAACTGTTTTATCATCAGGTTCAGTTATACTTTCGGGTAATTTATTAATATGTCGACATCCTGTGCGGATCTTGCCACCATTTGGCATTGCATCACGGGCATTTACTATAAGGTTAATTAATACCTGCTCAATTTGACCTGAATCAGCTTGTACAATACAATTTGAGTCTTCAAGTTCAGTTATCAAGATAATATCTTTACCAATAAGACGGTCCATCATTTTTTCCAGTTCACTTATGATAACATTAATGTCGATATTCTTCATTTCAATAATTTGTTTGCGTGAAAATCCTAATAATTGCTGTGTAAGTTTTGCTGCTCTAAGACCACAGTCCTTTATAACCTTTATATCATTTACAGTTTGATCTTCCGGTCCCAATTTTTTTAAGGCAAGATCAGCATATCCATTGATAGCAGTGAGAAGATTATTAAAATCATGGGCTATACCACCGGCAAGTTTTCCTACAACTTCCATTTTTTGAGATTGATAAAGTTGTTCTCGGATCTTTTCTTTTTCTGCTTCCGCTTTTTTCTTTGCTGTAATATTTTTTCCCACAGCCTGATACTCAATAAATTCGTTGTTTTCATTGAATATAGCCCGATAATTCCAGTCAGTCCAGACTAGATCATCATCATTAATTTCAGAATATTCATGGTTAACTACTGGTTGTTTAGGATTAAGATTTTTTAATTCCATTTGAATTTCAGAAACAATTTCTCTAGGAACTTCACTCATCCATTTACTGCCAATTAAGTCTTGTTCAAATTTCTTTGTATATTTGCAAAAAGCTTTATTTACAAATGTTATATCACCATTTTCTAAAAACCTGTAAATGAATTCAGTCTGATCTTCTACTACGGCTTTATACCGAGATCGGCTTTGTTTTAGAGCTGCATCAACTTCTTTTAATTCGGTATTATCTATCAGAATACCGGTGATATAAGATTCACCTTTGGTGGGATAAATTTTAACTTTTCGATCTTCAACCCAGATTGTTTTGTTGAATTTTGTTTGTACTCTATACCACAGAGTTAACATTTCACGATCATCAGATTCCTGCCAGGTTCGAATCTTTTCAGCCACAAGATCACGGTCATCTATATGAATCATTTCTTTGTAGATAGCAGGATTATCAATGAAATCCTCGTCAGTTATACCGATCAATTTTTCAATATTCGCTGATACAAATCTTCTACCGCTGCCAATTTCATAAAGAATAATATTGGGAGCATTGTTAAATACAGTAGAAAGTCTCAACTGAGTTTTTTGCAGCTTTTCTTCTGCCAGTTTGCTTGCAGTAATATCATGAATTATACTCAGCCAGACAGATTCACCTTCATACATTATACTCACTGTTTGAGCAGTAATATATTTCAATTCCCCATTGCTGGTTAAATGATGATATACAATAGGATTTTGAAATTCTGACACATTCAAATTACCCGATAAAAAATCTTCTTCCCCCTCAATGTGAAGGTCATTTGGGGTCAGGGTTAGTAATTTTTCTTTCGAATAACCATAAATTTCTTCTACAGTTGAGTTGCAATCTACGAATTTTTTATCTGCTTTTGATATTATAAATACAGGTTCTACAATACTATTGAAAAGAGTTCTGTATTTTCTTTCATCATTTTTTATCCTGGTTTCCAGATAAAATCTATAAAAAGCCATTTCAATAGTTGCATGCAATTCTCTATCTTCAAATGGCTTTATAATATAACCATATGGTTCTGTGATCTTTGCTTTATTCAAAGTGTTATCATTAGCATATGCTGTAAGATATATTATTGGAACATCATAGATTTCCTTAATAATCGTAGCAGTCTGGATCCCATCAAGTTCACCTTCCAGCATCACATCCATCAATATCAGGTCGGGTTCAATTTTGGGTACTTGTTCTACAGCATCTTCGCCACGGGCAAAAATCTGAATAACCTCATAACCGAAATTTTGTAATGTACTTCTAATATCCTCTGCTATTATTCGCTCATCTTCTACTATGACCAGTCGTTTTTTATTCATACTTTCCTTTCCTACTTCAAGAATTATTAATTCTTACTAGCAAATCTTGTTTCTTTTATTTCATGGTCAATGGTTTTTTAATAAAGTGTGCATTTTTTATAACAAGTATAAAAAATAATACAAATAAAGTAATAAACAAAAAAAGCCATTCGGAAAATTCCGAATGGCTTTTAAGATGGTTGGGCCGGGAGGATTCGAACCCCCGAATGCATGGACCAAAACCATGTGACTTACCGCTTGTCGACGGCCCAACAAAAATCTATATTAAGAACTGGCGGAGAGGGAGGGATTCGAACCCTCGGTAAGGTTTCCCCTACATACGCTTAGCAGGCGCACACCTTCAACCAACTCGGTCACCTCTCCACTTCTATCATTACTGGCGGAGGATGAGGGACTCGAACCCCCATGGGCAAAGCCCGGCGGTTTTCAAGACCGCTGTCTTACCAATTAGAACTAATCCTCCTAAAAGGAAAGAACAAATAATTTTTCTAATGATTGAATGTCAATACCTTTTTGTCTAAAAAAACTGTCGAAGTAAGAATCTCAATTCTTTAAGGAATCTATTGATATCCAAATTCTTTGAGTGCATTTTTTTTCTTCCGCCAGTTTGGTTTGATCTTGACCCATAAATCTAACTTTACGCGTTTATTAATAAGAGTATGAATTTCCTTCTCTGCAGCTAAACGTAATTTTTTAATATTTTCACCGTTTTTTCCAAGGAGAATAGGTTTTTGAGATTTTCTTTCCAGCCAGATGTTCGCAGCGATCTCTGCTTTATTATCATAATCTTTGTATTGTTCTACAACCACTGTAGAAGCATATGGAAGCTCATCTCGGAAATTATGAAAGATCTGTTCACGAATAATCTCTTGAACAAAGAACCGCATTGGAAGATCTGATATTTCATCAGGAGAATAAAAAGGGGGATTGTAGGGAAGAAAACCAGTAATCTTTTGTAATAAACTTTCACATTCATAACCGTCTTTCAATGAGATCGTTAAAACTTCTTCAAAGTCTAAAGCAGCTAACTGCTGCTTCTTTTGCTGCCAGATATTTTCTTTAACAAGATCGATCTTATTTAAAATAGCTATTTTGGGAGTGCGAAGTTTTGCCAAGATCTCGCACATTTCATTATCATAATCAGTTGGATATTTATGAGCATCTGTCATAAATAATATCAAGTCAGAATCCTTCATTGAATTCCTTAAATACTCCAGCATCTTTTCATGTAGTTCATAACGCGGTTTCACATAACCTGGTGTATCCATAAAAACTATTTGTTTCTCTTCATCAGAATAAATCCCTTTTACTTGCTGTCGTGTTGTTTGGGGTTTCGATGATATAATCGATAATTTTTCTCCCAGAAAATTGTTTACTAAAGTGGATTTACCCACATTTGGTTTACCGACGATTGAAACAAAACCTGCTTTAAATTTTGAATTCATTTTAAGAATTTCCCTTAACTAATTTGTAAATTAGAGAATGAAGAATTATATCTAATTTTACGTTTAAAGATTTAGCATCTGTATCTGCTTGCAATAAAAGTGAAAATGCACTTCTAATCTGTTCCAGGGAATAATTATTTGCGAAATCCAAATAATCGTGTCTAAACTTAAAAAACACATCTACAAGGTAACGTGATTCTATTTCGGATTCACTAATACTGGATTTACGAAGTGAATTAACTTTCCATAAATGAGTGCAAAATCTTGTAAGCATCATTATTATGAATACAGCAACTTTGTTGGGATCCTCATTCGAAAGAATATTATCAAGAACGACAAGTGATTTTTTTAAATTACGAGCTCCAATCGCATTTTGCAGATCGAAGACTTTGTCAGTTTTTGTATGACCAATAGTTTCCTGAACTTCATTTGTAGTAATACGGCCTTTATTTCGAGTGAATATTATCAGTTTTTCCAATTCATTGGATGCAACCATGAAATCCAATGGTATACTACCTGCAAACAGCATCATTGCTTCATTGTTCATAGTAATATTTTTGATTCTAACTTCATTTCGAAGCCAGCGGACAATATCATCTGGGCTATAGGGAGGTCGACATAGAATATTCACCGCAAACTCTGCGATCAATTTACCCGCATTAGTGCGTGCATCAGCCTTTTCGGAAGTGATAATAAGGATAGAAGTAGGAACAGGATTTTCCAGATAAGCAGCAATCAGGTTTTTATCCGAAACTTTCATTTGGTCAAAATATTTAATGACAACGAGTTTGTTTTTAGCCAGAAAAGGCATCATTTCCAATTGCTCAACAATTTCAGATCCGGAATTTGTGTCACCGTACATGGTGATGAAATCAAATTCTTCAGAACCAGGAGATTTGAATCTATCAAGGATCTTATGCAAAACCTTATCTACCAGGTAGATTTCTGCTCCAATAATATGATAAGCTGGTTGCTGCTTCTGTCTTTCAAAAGTTTGTAGAAATTCGTAATGCGGAATTTGTTTTTTCTTGATCATTTCTTCAATTCCGGTTCACCAAGATTTAATTCAGTAAGCACAACACCTAGGGTCGCAAATACAGCAAATATAAAAAATCTCCAAACAAATTCTGGTATAATTGATCCTTCAAAACCAAGCTGCCAGGAATATGTTGAGTACACAATACTCACAATTATTGCACCGATCGTTGTTGTAGAAATTCTTTTCCAAAATATCATTCCACCTGCAGATATTGTAATAAAAGTACCCATGACAAATGGTAAGATCATACCCAGCCACCAAATCTCTTTTATGGGTATTAACTGCTGATATTTTAACATAAAGAAATGATCTGAGCCAACAAACAAAGCAGAACAAATTAAAATAAATAATGGAGCTGGCCACAATCGTGTGCTTTGACTTTTTCTCATTTCATTTCTTCTGTTCATATGACCACGGATAGTAAGAGGCCAGTTATAAAACAATCCAAAGATCCAATGCTCCAGCAAAGCTCCAGCTTCACCAAAAACAGGTACAATGTGTACAGCTTCTGTGGCCCAGTGACCCGCCATGAATCGTGCCAAGGCAGGATACTTATAGGTCATTTGAATGGGAAAAGCAAGGTAACCAATATATTTGAAAAATCCCAGGAAAACTGCGATATTATAATTCTTGAAATCTCTTTCTTTGATGACCAGATAGAGCACATATAATCCACGGGCAAGTGAACCAGGTGATATTGGTGTAACCTGGAACAAAGCAATAATTCCTACTCCGATTCCCCATGATTGAGCCTTGGGCATTTCCGGATGTGTAATTACAAAGATCCAGGCGATAGCAACCGATACAATTTGGGTAATTGGTAATGTAAGAACATGAACAGCCAGGCTCTTTAAGTATTTCTGAATGAATGGTTCATCTAGCTGCGATTCAATCACCATTGCATCTGCATCCGACAGAATATGTTTCTTCTTACCTTCCTTAAGCATATCCAACAACCATTCTTCACGTAATTGGGAATCGAAATATAACTGGAAAGGACGGATAAATATAATCCACAATCTCTTTTTAAAATAAGCAAAATTGGTTGCAAATTTATGGATACCAGCTGGAAAAATGGACAATATTAAATGAGAGAGAAATAAGAAAAAAAATCTTGGTATAGCTAATGCAGCTTCATCAGATATTCTGTCTTGTCTAAGCCAATTAATCGCTTTTTCAGCAGAAGATGCTTTTATTGTTTTGGCCAGGTATTTCCAATTATAAAGCATTTTAAAATAGTGAGTTCGCCATGGCTTATTACCACAGAATTTTATAAAATATTTACCCAGAATTGGGATTAAACTGATCAGGAATAACCAAAAAGTAACGAATCGGTTTTTTTGAAGCTTTACTTCAGTTTCTTTAGTTATCAGATTTCGGACTTTCCAACCGGTAACAGCACTGGACAACATTGTTTTCCATAACTTGGGGCTGAATAAAAGACGGAAATGATTGTGTGTAATATCTGGAACCGAATTGCGATAAATGTCTTCCATTTCTACAAGTTCAGCAAATTGATCTTTCATATCGCTAAATTCGGCATCATATTTATCTATAAAAGCTGCAAGCTTCTTAAGGCTTCCACGATCAAATTGAACGAGACTTCCCCTTAAAATTCCTTTTCCTATTAATTTGAAATCTCCAGGACTCATTGGCAGGAAGGGGAGAAGTGCTAATCCTGCCCGAAAATCAACAGCAACGAGGCCACCATCTGCAGTTGTTTGTTCCCTTTTTAAACAATTTGGCTGGCTTTTACAGGTGCTCCATTCATATTGTCGGGCAAATTCATAACCACCCATTGTATTGAGAAGTTTCACAAATTCTTTCATGAAGATTTTCTTGGATCTGTATTCAATTGAACCAAGTTTAGTTTCATCAATTTTTTTGTTGCGGTTCCACCTCTGCAAAGTGTCCATGTGACTATCAACTTCCAGCTGCCAGGTTCTGCCTTCAATCCATTCACTGATCTCACCACAGCTACCCAGAGTCTCATCAACAAATGTAGCATAAATATCTACGATTGAATTTTCATTTCCAAACCAGATCTTAGCTGCCCTGTGGATGAATTTCTGCCACAATGCTCCAGATCTAGAAGCAGCAGGATTAACTTGCAATTGGAATGGTCCCTGGAAACCAATCCAATAAATTGTGTCTCTAAAAATTTTTGAAAAACCGGAAGGCGGAATGAGAATCTTTATGGCGTATGTAGCACCAACATTTAATGATCTAAGATTTTTTGAATTTTCTAAAAGCGTAACTTTATATACCTGCCCGGCAAAACCACCACCTACAAATTTATCTATACGAAGTTTTACTTTCCCACTTTTTCTATCATCTAACGATTGAACGTTATACGATAGAACAGTTTCTGCATCATAGCGATTTACTCGCATTTTCCGAAGGATGTTAGCATTTTCAAAGATGCTTCTAAGTTTTTTACTAATTTCTATAAAATTTTCCGACACATTTTCTCCTACACTTGAAAAACTGATTAAAGGATTTCAGGCAAGTTATTTTCAAAAAGCTCTGAAGCAGGCACGATTTCAAAATCAAGCTTTTCAATTCGGTTGATGAATTCCTTTAAGTATTCATAACGTTCTTGTGTAGCACAATGAGTGATAACCAGCATGTTTTCTCGGGATTTCCCAAGGCTCTTCAGTGTATTCAATTTAGACTTCATTGTTTTCAAAGTAACATTCGGAGTATCCAAAAAAAGATTAGACTTGAAAGCCGGGATCATCATTTTTTTGGCAACTTCATAGGCTATGGTAGAATTTGATGTTCTGCTATCTACAAAGAACAGATCGTGCTTTTTTAGGACTTCCAGAACTATCCGCATCACATTCTCATCTGTTGTGGCAAGCGATCCCATGTGATTATTGGCACCTACACAATCTGGAAATTGTTTGATCATCTTTTCCATTCTTTTACGGATCTCTCTTTCGCTAAGATGCACATATATTGCATCAGGGCCAGGATTATTTCGAGGATAACTGACAGGTTCCATAGGAACATGAATCATTGTTTCATGACCTGATTTTTTTGCCATCTGCATAACTTGCTGTGAGTATCTTTGATCTGGTAAAATAGCAAATGTGATCCTTTTATCCAAAGCACAGAATTTTTCTAACAATTTATCATTATGAATACCAAAATCATCAACAACTATAGCTATTTTTGTCTTCTTTTTCTTATCCTCTTTGCTGTTTACATAATGCAACACGATCACATATTTCTGCAAATCATCTTCATCATGGATTTCCATAACTTGTTTGTTGCCATTCTGTTTTTCTCTACCACTGCTCACGAACCCATTTACAAGTTCTATCTGCCCCGAAATTATCATATTGGCGTAGTTCAGATCCATTTCGGTGCGATCTATGCCAATAGAAATATGGATAGCTTTTTCTCCGATTACCGTAGAAAAATTTCTATCCGGGACACCTAAAAGACGCTTGGCATGCGTAATTGCATCTAATACTGTTCTATTCTCGACCATAGTTTTTACGTCAATCTTAGATTGGCCGGAATCCATAAAAAGTAGTCCAATTTTATCTATGTTATAATAAGCTACAAATAAGAGTAGAACTGCAATAATAAAGACATATATTTTATTTTTATCTAAAGCTATTTTTTGCTTACTTTTTCTTTTCTTTTTTCGTTTCGCCATCTTCCACCTTTTAGCGAAGTTATCAAAATTACATAGTTCTAAAGTCAAGATATTTATTAATAGAGAATAAAAATAATAGAATTATAAAACACCTCAATTTGTATTGACGCTAATGGGAAATAATTATGTGTGTATTCGTGAAGAAAAAGAATAGGAAAAATTGTTACAATATAGTGATGATAATATGAAAAAAAATATTGATTTAACCAGCGGTCCGATCTTCAGTACTCTTATAAAGATGGCTGTTCCAATTATGGCTACATCATTCGTGCAAATGGCTTACAACCTTATTGATATGATCTGGATCGGACGACTTGGCAGTTCTTCTGTAGCTGCCGTGGGAACTGCAGGTTTTTACGTGTGGTTAGGCTTTTCATTGATAATAATTTCACGTATTGGAGCCGAAATTGGTGTTTCACAATCTATTGGACGAAAAGATAGTGAAAGTGCACTTAACTTTGCTGCAAACTCAATTCAATTTAATGTTTTCACTGCATTTTTATATGGATTAATGCTCATCATTTTTCGTCACCCACTTATTGATTTCTTCAATTTAAAAGATCCTTATGTAGTCGAAAGTGCGATTTCGTATTTGACCATTGTAGCAGCAGGTACTGTTTTTACTTTCATTAACCCGGTTTTTTCTAGTATCTACAATGGAATCGGAGATAGTAAAACACCTTTTAAAATCAATTCCGTCGGTCTTGTAATGAACATTATACTCGATCCAATTTTGATCTTTGGTTGGGGGCCGTTCCCGAAAATGGGAGTAAAAGGCGCAGCAATTGCTACTGTGTTCTCGCAAATGGTTGTTACAATAATTTTCATATTTTATTTCAGAAGCAGGAAAGCTCCTTTGGAAAACTTGAAAATATTTGTAAAACCGGGAATGGTATATTTAAAGAAAATAGTAAAACTTGGTGCTCCAGTTGGAATGCATAGTGGCTTGTTCACTGTATTTGCTATAATTATTGCCAGGATCATTGCACAATGGGGACCGATTCCAATCGCTGTACAAAAAGTAGGTAGTCAGATCGAAGCATTATCTTACATGACAGCTCACGGATTTGCATCAGCATTAGGTGCTTTTACAGGACAAAATTTCGGCAACAAAAACTGGCAGCGGATCTGGCATGGCTATTTCATCGCTTTAGCTTCTATGACTGTTTTTGGAATTCTAGTTTCATTGTTTTTCATCTTTGGTGCTCGCTGGATCTTCTCACTTTTTATTCCGGAAGAAGAAGCGATGAGACAAGGTGCAATATATTTGAGGATAATGGGATATTCCCAACTTTTCATGTGCTGGGAAATTGCAACCAGAGGTGCTTTTAACGGAATTGGAAGAACAATTCCGCATTCCATTGTGGGAGTATTTTTTACAGGTTTGCGAGTACCGGCCGCAATAATTTTTTCTAGTGCAGCTTTATATGGCTTAAATGGTGTATGGTGGTCTATAAGTATTTCCAGTGTATTTAAAGGTGTTGTTTTGGTGATTTGGTTTATACTATTGCTTTATAAACACCCGGAGATCGATAGCAAAGAGATGATCCAACAGATTCTTTGCCGTTGGAATCCAAGATACTTTCGAGATAAACGAAGTTTTTCTGGGAATGAATAATAAGCATTAAAGCAAAAAGCCATCCTGCAGTTGCCGGATGGCTTTTTTTTATAGTGGTGGGCGCGGAGGGACTTGAACCCCCGACCACCTGCTTGTAAGGCAGGCGCTCTCCCAACTGAGCTAC
>SWBY01010200.1_pt3 | contig 141949 bp, 150 predicted proteins | sample 4693071 | NCBI WGS metagenome assembly SWBY01 (sample SAMN10267273, study PRJNA491770) | bioreactor metagenome | isolation source: DHS bioreactor inoculated with marine methane seep sediment | place: Japan: Omine Ridge, Nankai Trough | collected 2006-05-06 | reverse complement strand
CCCCCCCCTGGTAAGAATGTAATGACTAAATACCAAGAACTACAAGAACACCTGAAATCAAACCAATACACCTGACTTGTCACCGGTGTTGCAGGTTTCATCGGCTCAAACCTGCTGGAAAACCTCCTGATACTGAACCAAAAGGTGGTCGGCCTGGATTGTAAACGGCGGTCAAAATCCGCGCATAATTGGCGAATAGTGGTAATCGGACAAACTAGCTGCGGATAGCGAGGCAGAAGAAACAGTCAGCCAAAGAAAGTGACATCAAGAAAGAAATAGGGAAGATAGAGGGTGCCGTTGAGAAGGTGCGATACCGGGTGTATTGACCTCGACAGTCTCCCGATACCGCACCCCAATGCCGTGCAGTGCACGAGCCAGATAAGTATTTATCACTTTTCCCCTTTAATCCAGTCCTCATCGGCAATAGTCGCCGATGGAGAACGCCGCTCGCCTTTATAACTGTGCTCGTTGCCATCGCCAGGTCGCCATCTGCAGCTACTGTGACCGGGGCAATATCTACTGCGGTAAGTCATGTACAGACTTAGCCCGTAAAACATCGCTGAGAATGGCAGGAAAACGCTATCAGCGTAGCTATCGCGGCCGTCTAAAGCACGCTGAACGCCAACGTTGTTACCGGTCCAGACATAAGAAAGTGACGCATCAGGGTTCCCCGGAACCACCCTCCAATGATCCACTGGCCACTTGGTCAGAAACCCCGGGTTCCATTGTCGCCACTGAGGTTGACAACATTCGCTGTCATTTCTGCGGACGACCTTGCTGCTCCTTTTTGCGGCTGGATTTTATGCATAGAGCGATGCCTATCCCGGCTTCTAACCGTAAAAACATTCATCGGCCACCTCCGGTTTGGGCGCAAGCCCCCTGATCCTGGTGGGTGGCCCGGTTTGGAGGAAAAACCTTGGCTATCGACAAAGAACTGCAAGCAAAGATTCTGCGTTACCACCATGTAGAGAAGTGGCGGGTGGGTACCATTGCCCGGCAATTGGGTATACACCACGGGGTAGTGGACCGGGTACTGTCTCAAGCCGGGATGCCGAAAGTGGAACGCTCTTGCCGCCCCTCGATCATCGATGCCTATCTTCCCTTTATTCACGAGACCCTGAAGCAGTTCCCAAACCTCACCGCCAGCCGTCTCTATGCGATGGTGCGCGAGCGTGGTTATGGCGGTGGCCCAGACCACTTTCGTCACCAGGTGGCCCACTACCGTCCCCGGCCACAACCCGAGGCCTTTCAACGTTTGAAGACCCTGCCCGGTGAGCAGGGCCAAGTCGACTGGGGGCACTTCGGCAACATCACCATTGGCCGTGCTCAACACAAGCTGATGGCCTTTGTGGTGGTGCTCAGTTACTCACGCCGGATCTTTCTGCGTTTTTACCTCAATGCCCAGATGGCCAGCTTCCTGCGCGGCCATGAGGCGGCCTTTGCCGCTTGGCATGGACTGCCCAGGGTACTTCTCTATGACAATCTGAAAAGCGCCGTACTGGAGCGCCGAGGCCAGGCGATCCGCTTCCATCCCACACTGTTGGCGTTCGCGGCGCATTACCGCTTTGAGCCGCGCCCGGTGGCGGTGGCCCGTGGCAATGAAAAAGGTCGGGTGGAACGGGCCATTCGCTATGTGCGGGATAATTTCTGGCCCGCACGCCAATGGGCCGATCTGGATGACCTGAATGCTCAGGCCCAAACCTGGTGTGATGACTGGTCGATGGACCGTCCCTGCCCGGAGGATCGATCCATCTCGGTGCGCCAGGCCTTTGTGCAAGAACAGCCACTATTGCTGGCCCTGCCGGACAACCCCTATCCCACCGATGAACGGGTAGCGGTCGCCATCGGCAAAACGCCCTATGCCCGCTTTGACCGCAACGACTACAGTCTGCCTCACACCCATGTCCGGCAGACACTCACCGTCTCTGCCACCCCTACCGAGGTACGGGTCCTCGACGGTGCAGAGGTGATCGCCACCCATGAGCGCTGCTACGACAAAGGCCAACAGATCGAAGATCCCCGTCATATCGAGGCGCTGACCGTGATCAAGCGCCAGGCTCGGCGTCACCGGGGGCAGGATCGTCTGATCCAAGCCGCTCCCAACGGTCGTGAACTACTGACCAGGGCGGCTGAACGCGGCGACAACCTCGGCTCCATCACAGCGGCCTTGCTGCGTCTACTTGACGACTACGGCAGCCAAGCACTGGAGGCGGCCATTGCCGAGAGTCTGGAACAAGGTGTGCCTCATCCCAACAGTGTGCGTCTGGCACTGCAACGGCATAGAGAAGAGCGCGATCAACCGCCGCCGATCGGCATACCCATCGATGATGAGCGAGCGAAGAGGCTGGTAGTACGCCCACATGACCTTGATAGCTATGACCAGCTCAAACCGCAGCAGGAGGATGACGATGACCACACAGAAAAATGAAGACCCGCTGATCACGCGAGCCACGGCATTGAAGCTCCACGGTCTGCTTGCGCACTGGGATGAGATAGCTCAGACCGACTGGGTCGAACCACTCATCGGATGGGAAGAGGAGGAGCGGGCGCGCCGGGGACTGGAGCGGCGCTTGAGCAACGCGCACCTCGGCCGCTTCAAGCCACTGGCCGACTTCGACTGGTCCTGGCCCAAGCAGTGTGACCACGAAGCGATCCATGATCTGATGCAGCTCCGGTTCCTCAAGGATGCCGCCAATATCATCCTGGTTGGGCCCAATGGCGTGGGCAAGTCGACCATCGCCCGAAATATCGCATACCAAGCGGTGCTGCGCGGCCATAACGTACTTTTTACCAGCGCCAGTCAAATGCTCAATGAACTGGCTGCCCAGGATAGTAACAGCGGACTCAAGCGCCGTCTGGCGCGCTTCGCCCGTCCCCATCTATTGGTTATCGACGAAGTTGGTTACCTCTCCTACTCTAACCGCCATGCTGACCTGCTGTTCGATATCGTCTCCCGGCGCTATGAAGAAAAATCAACGCTGGTCACCACCAACCGTCCCTTCGCCGAATGGAATGAAGTCTTCCCCAACGCTTCCTGCGTGGTCTCTTTAGTGGATCGGTTGGTACACCACTCAGAGATCATCTCCATCGAAGGAGAATCCTACCGGCTCAAGGAGGCCAAGGAGCATCAGCAACAACAGGCGGCAAGCCGAAAGAAACGTAAGACCATCAGGAAAAAAGGGAGGGCATCATGATCCAGTCTATTATCCCTGAGGAGTTGTCAGGACGTGAAGCGTTACTCATCTATGAGTTCATCAGTGCAATTCAGGATGAGATCTGGAACCGATATAAGGTGCAACTGGTGGAGATCCTTCGGGCAGAGCGCTCCACTGATCCTGCAGACTGGGAGTGCTCTGGAAACTACGAGGATCTTAATGATGATGTGCCTTTCTGAAAAGATACAGAGCCGGACCGATCTATGTCGCAGATAGAAAAAGTCCCGGCAGGCAAAAATGCCAACCGGGGCTTTTGATGTCGCGCGGCACAGAATACCTTCCGTGGAACTTCCATGCAATGCCGAGTCATCCGTGACTGCCTTCATTGGCGACAATTCCATAATGCATGAATATTCCAGGAAGTACAATCCCAATTACATGCTTCATCGTGGGGTAGTAAAGGAAGGATAAATAATCGACTACGCAAAGATGCGGTAGGGCGATGCCCTCTCATCATACCGTCGGTTAGTCATTCGCCAAATATGCGCGGATTTACTCAGCCGCTAACATGGATAACTGGCTACCAACACAACATAGACCAGGCCATACAAGACACCGCCGCCGCATTCAATGTAGGCCGTGATAAGCGTAGCGTTCCCGGCAAGATGTCCAAAATGACAGAACCATGTCCTTTACGGCAATAAACCACCCCGCCGCAAACGGACGGGGTATTAACATCATCACGTCATCCCGGCGAAGGCCGGGATCCATATCCACCAATGGTGGTCACTTCTCTGGATTCCGGCCTTCGCCGGAATGACAACATTCGCAGCAAGCTGCGGGGAATTGAACCCTCAGAGATTAAATATCTGTTATGTGCAGGAAGAATCTTGAGTCCAACGGTATTTAAAGAACGTGGATATAGGTTTTTCTTCTTTTCAAGGGAAGAAGAGCGAATGCACGTTCATGTATTATCTGGCAATGGAGAAGCAAAATTCTGGTTAGAACCGGAAATTGAGCTTGCAAAGAACTATCATTATTCAAGAAAGCAATTGAAAGAAATCGAATCACTCATCGAGGTTCATTACAATGAGCTCATTAGCGCGTGGGAACAGCACTTTAGCAGTTGAGGTTACAAATATCTCAGCTCATGGGGTATGGCTATTAGCTCATGAAAAAGAGCTATTTATGTCATACGAAGACTTCCCTTGGTTTAAAGATCAAACGGTCAAATCAATCATCAATGTAGAAGAACCATCATCTGGCCATTTCTATTGGCCTGATATTGATGTCGATTTAACAGATGAGATGATTGAGCACCCAGATCGTTTTCCACTCAAGGCAAAAAGCACATAATTCATAAGGTGACCTTAAAGGCTTCCACAGTATTCGCATTAACTCACAATGGCGAATTGTATTCCGCTGGAATGCTAATGCAGCTCATGATGTCCAAATTATGGATTATCACTAATATTGATAAGGTGACCTATGATTCCTTCAAATAGAACGGCAACACATCCAGGCGTTATCTTGCTCAAAGAGTTTCTTGAGCCGCTTGAATTAACCCAAAAATCTCTGGCTACTCACGTTGGCATCCCTGTTCAGCGTGTTAATGAAATTGTTCGCGGCAAAAGAGGGGTTACACCAGAAACAGCCTGGCTACTTTCGGAGGCTTTACGTACTACACCAGAGTTTTGGCTCAATCTGCAATCTGTCTATGACTTATCGGTCAATCGCCCCGACCATCATGTTCAGCCATTAAATGCTATTGGCATGTAACAGGGCCAAGTACTAGGAAAATTTACTCGCTGTCGCTCCAAAATTTCTGGTGTTAGCGGTGAGCCAAGTCATCGGATTGGTGAAGGTTTAGAAGAGGCTATGGATTGGTATGTTCATAGCTTGAAAGCGTAAAAGCAGATTGCTCTAAAATGGAATATAGTACTTGTAGTAATAATTGATTTGAGCTGGTTAACAGTTCTATCGATAGCAGGGTGCAAAGGCTTTGGAATTAAGTATATGTGCTGAGCAACAGGTAGAGCTCAATGATTTATCAGATAGGCAGTAGAAATTATGCCCATCAGCAGAATATTCATAATGTAAGAATATCTGGCTTCATGGCTAAAACCAGTGCTGCCGCATGACAAATGAGGTGAACTAAATGAGTAGTAATGAAATACTCAAACAAGCAATGGTGCTGAAACCAGAAGAACGATTTATGATCGTTGAAGGCCTGTTAAAGAGCCTTGATGAGCCTGATCTAGCGCTTGACGATATTTGGGCTGAAGAGGCAGAAAAGAGGCTGAAAGCATATAGAGCTGGAAGGCTTGAAGGAATTTCCATGGAGGAACTGTTTAAGGATAAATAATGAAGGTCATATTCTCAATAGTTTGCGCAGCTGGAACTGGAAGACGCAATACACTTTTATGAACATGAGTTCAACGGACTTGGCAGGAGATTTATGAAAGAAGTGCAGAAGGCCGCAACATGAATCACCAAATATCCAAAGGCATGGTCGGTAGAGCGTGGCGATATCAGGAAATGCTTGTTGCATAAGTTCCCTTACAAGCTGCTGTATTCCATCGAAAAAGACCACATATTTGTGATCGCAATTGCACATCAGCATCGAAAACCAGATTATTGGATCGATAGAGAGAAGATATAACGCGTATTTTCAGAAATGGTAAGAGTCGATTGTCTGCAAGGATACAGGAGCCTGCACGTCTGGTAAGAATGGGCCGCACTACTATTCAGAATCAACCACCGCTGCCGATAACCTATCCCAAAGGCTATAAGGCTCAGGACCTACCTTGAATAACCTGCATTATTTGACTACTATGTAATACATCGTAGTCATTTTCATTGAGGTGCGTAATGGGTGTAACTAGCGTAAGGCTGCGGCCAGAAATTGAAGATCCCTTGGAAAACCTGGCTAAAAAGCTTGATAGAAGTAAAAATTACCTTATCAATCAAGCCATAATGGAGTTTGTAGCTCGCCAGTCACTTGAAGATAGAAGGTGGCAGGAAACTCTACAAGCCATAAGTTCTGTTGAGTCTGGAAAGCGTATTGAGGAAAAGAAAGTAGCCCGCTGGCTGGATAGTTGGGGTACCAAAAATGAGCTTGAACCACCGCGAGCATGAGAATTTCCTATTCACCGGAGTCAATCGAAGATTTATATCGTCTCAGGGAGTTCATTGAGATCAATAACCCCAGGGCTGCTCAAACAACAGCAGCCTCTATTTTGAAAGGTATTAAGCAACTCAAGTCCTTTCCCTACTTGGGGGTCGAGGTTCCTCAAGCACCTAACCCTGAAGTGATTCGGGATCTCATTATCGGAAACTACATAATTCGTTATCTCGTAAACGGTGACGAAATATATATTTTACGTGTCTGGCATCATAAGGAAAATCGTTTATAACACTGTAATCCCGGACGAAAAAATGCTGCGTGGATCTTTCCTCGCCATGCAACTTTTTGACGTTGGTTATGGCTGATCTTACCCACTGACGAAGTAGATGGAAGATTGTAATGACTAAATACCAAGAGCTTCAAAACCACCTAAGAACAAACCAATACACCTGGCTTGTCACCGGTGTTGCGGGCTTCATTGGCTCGAACCTGCTGGAAAACCTCCTGATACTGAATCAAAAGGTGGTCGGCCTGGACAACTTTGAAACCGGCTACCAACACAACATAGACCAGGCCATACAAGACGCCGCCGCAGCATTAGCCGCAGGCCAGGATAAGCACAGCATAGGGGCCAGAAACTGTGGTGGGAGTGGGTCGCTTCCGGCATCCTGCCTCGCGCGACATTTGACCATCCCTGTTCGGCACGTCTCGCCACGAAGGAATTGGCAACCAACCCGCCAAATGTCACACCCCTCCCGTCATCCCGGCGCAGGCCGGAGAAGTGGTGCACGGACGCACCGTTTACAGACCAAAGGATGGAATCCAGACGCAGTTCAGGATAAACACAGCGTTCCCGGGAACATATCACACCCCTCCCGTCATCCCGGCGAAGGCCGGAGAAGTGGTGCACGGACGCACCGTTTACGGACCAAAGAATGGAATCCAGACGCAGTTCAGGATAAACACAGCATTCCCGGCAAGCCAAAGCCGAGGATGAGGGGGTATGTGAAACAGTTACTTATCTCTTATTACCCCCTCTCCCCCAGGGAGAGGGAGTTAACGGGACAGCAGTGTTTGAACATTATTGTAGCGGTCCGCTTCAACCTAGCTCCGACCCCACCGGAGTACAAGACCATAGGCCTGCGTTAGCGCTGAAAAGTATGCCAACACGCACTTGACATGGTAATCCAATGGATTAGTATTAAAGTATGGAAACAATAGTCGAGTTACCAGAGTTCCAGCGTAAAGCAGCATCTTTGCTTTCTGAACATGAGAAGCAAGGAATTATTAACTACCTGGCTGCTCATCCCCAGGCAAGTGCAGTTATGCAGGGCACTGGGGGTATCAGGAAATTTCGGTGGGCATCTGGAAATATAGGAAAGAGTGGCGGTGTTAGAGTTATTTACTACTACCACAATGAAACCATGTCACTGTTTCTACTCTCGCTATTTGGCAAGAGTGAAAAGGCTAATATGACTAAGTCAGAGAAAATGAATTAGCCAAATTCACTGAACTCTTAGTAAAGAATTACGGTGTATCCAATGTCTGATTTTGTTAAAAGCATCAAACGTGGCCTTGAAGAGGCTGTCGATTTTTCTAAAGGCAAATGCCCAAAGGCGGTGGTTCACGAATATACGTCTGTTGATGTAAAGAATATTCGTTCAAAAATGGGCATGAGCCAAACTGAGTTTGCTTCTGCTTTCGGTATCAGTGTGAGCACTTTGAGGCACTGGGAACGAGGTGATCGCATTCCACATGGTCCAGCATTAGTTCTACTCAATATTGTAGAGCGTGAACCACAAGCAGTACTCAAGGCACTAGCAGGGTGAGACTGCGCCAGCAAGGGGCACCAGTGGGCAGCCAGTATCCTGAAAGGTGAAGAGGCCTTCATTAATGGAGATGGAGAAACAAGCCGGGACTTCTGTTACAACGCTAAGGAAACTCTGATTAATCCCCGAATCGTCATACCCGCGCAGGCGGGAATCCAGTAAAATCAAGAATATATATTCCGGCTACCGGTTTATGAGATGATTGAAGAGTTATTAGTCCAGAAGGTAGAGGGTTTAACGAAAAAACCCCCACATACAGAGACTTTCGTGCTGGAGATGCCCGACATTCACTGGCTGATATTACCAAGGCACAAGAGTTGCTGGGGTATGAGCCAAGCCATCGGATTGGTATGTCAGTAGCTTGATGTTTTAAGGCAACTCTGATGTGGAGTGATTCTGCCTATACTGGGCAAAAAGACAAATTGAGTAAGCATGCACCTTTTAGGATTAAAGGGCATTGCACTAGAGGGTTTTAAACAGTTTTCCATGTCCAATTATGATGATGGGATGACAAAAGCAAAGTTTGCTTTCTCAGATAATAGTATCCATCAAGCGAATCATGAACTCATTGGATTCCTCGGTGATGATTTTGATTGGCATTACCTATTTATTTCTAAACTAATAATTAGTGAGTTCTTGTGAGTGAAAATATAGGCTTAAAAGAGGAAGCAATAAGCTCTACTATCTGGGCAACTATGAGTATGGCAGTAGGATTTGTACTCCGTTTAACAGTAATGGTGGTCCTTGCGAGAATTTTATCACCCGAGGATTTTGGAATTGTTGCAATAGCGCTAATTATCTTTGCATTTTCAGAGCAATTTAGTGAAATGGGGTTTGGCAGCGCGTTAATCCAACGCCATGTAGTTAATAAAGACCATATTGCGACTACTTATACAGTCACCTTATTCCTTGGTTTAATTTTCTGTTTTCTTTTAGTAATGCTGGCTAGTCCTTTAGCAGTTTACTTTGAAAGTCCTGAACTTGAATCCATATGTCGCGTATATTCATTTGTATTTTTATTGCGTGGTTTTTCCTCGCCGAGTATGGCTTTAATACAGCGGAAGCTGGATTTTAAATCAGTATTTTGGATCGATACTTATTCAAATTTCATTGGGCATGTTCTTATCAGTATATCGATGGCGTATATGGGATATGGTTATTGGGCACTGGTTGTAGGTAATCTTGTTCAAATACTTATTCTAGCACTGATGTCAACATATAAGGTTAAGGTGGAAGTTGCATTTTCTTTTGATAAGAAATCATTTGGTGAACTATGGGGATTTAGTATTGCACAGACAATAACTAGATTTGCGACCTTCTTGGCTTACCATGGGGATAAATTTGTTATTAGCAAATTAATTGGAGTTAATGCCCTAGGCTACTATAGCAGGGCTTACCGTATGATGGAGTTACCTAATAGCTTATTTAGCAAGGCTTTTGGTAGAGTGTTGTTTCCTCTTCTTTCGCGTGCGCAGAACAAGCCTAATAAAGTATCTGCTGCTTATTTTGCAGTTACTACAATCATAATGTTTGTTGTGATTCCTGTGTCATCCAATTCCTCTGTTTTTTCTGACATTATTATACATGTTGTACTTGGTGATCAGTGGGGCGAGGCTATTGTGCCGTTTAAGATCTTGGCATTAGTGATTTTTTGCAAATTAGGTTTTATTGTTGCATCAATTACAGCTACATCGATTGGGGGTATAAGGTATTTAGCAGCTGCAAAATTATTTTATGGAATATCCGTTGTGTTGCTGTCTTACCTGGCCTATGAATGGGGGATTGCAGGTGTTGCTACAGCTGTGTCATTAAGTATGGCTCTTCACTATGTAATAGTAAGTATTTTAGTTTTCTTCCTACTAAAGGTTTCGGCGCGGGAAATAATAAAAAATGCCATGCTTCATATATTGCTTTTTATAATTAGTTATAGCATTGCATTGCTAATACGCTTTTATTTCAATTTACCAAATATTGGTTATATTTTGCAATTTATTGCATTTGGTTTATCTATTATTGTCTCGGTTATTGTATCGTATTTCTTACTGAGACGAAGGTTCCTCAGTGAACAGGCGCTAGTCATGATAGATGAAATGAAGTTCTTAGTACAAAGTAGAATTTCGTCATTTAGGAATGTCTGAATATCTGTTTAAATAAGATTATTATTTTGAGGTTGAACAAGCATTGATGTTGGTAAAAGAACATAAGGGTCTTGCATATTTGCTCGGTATTTCAATATCGATGCTTCTTGTGTTGCCTGGGTTACGGCCATCAGGTGTTCCTGTTGCATATCTGTTTTCAATAGCTCTGTTAATAATATTTCCCCTTGCTGGTGTTCGAGTGTTCAGAAATCGACTTGGGAAAAGTATATTTATTGTCTGGGCGATCCCTGTTGTTTATTTGTTATTACATGCTCTTTTATTGAAGTCAGGTGATTTTGTCCAGTTGGTTTCAAGAAATGGGATGGGTTATCTTGGTGGTATTCTCATTTTTTCTCTAGCAACAAATTATCGAATTATAGGTCGTGTAATATTGGGCATGATACCAATTATGCTATTAGACTCGCTGGCTGGGGTTGGGCAGTTCTTTAATATTGAAGCGGCATACGATATTTCTAAATGGATTGGATCATATTCACAGATTACTGACCGCCAGCTAGCTCAGCAGTTAACATTCACACGTATTTTTGGTATGCACTCCCTGCCACATAGCTTTGCTTATGATCAAGGTGTTTGGGCCTTTATTTTATTCTGGTATTTCTTGATCGCGGATCAGAGGTTGTTGCGAATATTTTTGATCGTTACATTCCTGATTGCTCTTTTAGCAGTTCTTATGACAGCTCAAAGATCCATAGTATGGGTTCTTGTTCCTTCTATCGGTTTAATTTATTTTATGGCAAATGGCCTGACCAAAGGTGTTGTTATATTAGGTACCATTGTGATTTCTGTTTTGTTGTTTGATGTAGGTGGATTTTTATCATCCGAAAATGCAGAAATTAATAGATTAACTATTGTCTCAAATAATGCCGATAGAGACAGGCTGGAAGGTTGGATTGCTGGTGTAAAAGCTATTGTAGATGACCCCTTTATTGGTTCTGCATATAAGGAAGGGAAATATGCGATTCATAATGGCCTGCTAAATGGTTGGGCGCGTTATGGGGTTGTTTGGGGAATGGGATTTTTGTATGGATTTGCGTATTGCGCCATAAGATTCCTAAATTATCGAATTTCTCGAAAGTGGATTCGCTTTTGTCCTCTTGCCTTGCTGGCGCTAATCTTTTCCAATTCTATGTTTCATACATTAACACCTGCCAGGAATGACATAACATTTTTTCTTATGTTGGGTTTTATGGTTGCATTCCTCATAGCAGAGAGAGCAAGGAACGAGAACGGTATTAGTAGTAAACGGACCGCATCATATGCGCATTAAACAGCTTCTAGCAGGTACTATTCAGCCGCTATATATTAACTTTGCTTCCAAGATATTTTTCCTATTGCTTATTCTTATGTTGAGTAATAGATGCTTTAGCCAAGATATTACCGTCGAAAGAGTATTCCCAGCTCCAAACTACCCTTCTAAGCAAATAATTAAGTTAAGCTCACTTACAGGTGGAAGTGGAGGAGATAATTATTGGCTTGGTAAAAATTGGATTGGATGGGAAAGGAGGCAAAAGATAGGTCTTATAGTGAAGTTAAATGACGCTGATAGATTCAGAAATCACGCAGCTACTTTAAAAGTACATACTAGAATAAAGAAAAAGGCAGGTGTCTTTCCGCCTTTATCAATCGACGTATATTCGATTGAGGATGGATATCAATTATTAGGTTCATATCTACAAACACAAGCACATCTTAATAGTAATAAGAATTTGTTGCTTGAAGTGCCAGTTAACAAAGTGACTGACCAAATGTTATTAGTGGTACATGCAAATGGACAGTATATTCAAATTAGTGAAATACAATTAGAACTGCAACAAAATATAGAGTCAGTCTCTTTAGGTAGAAAACTACCCACAGAGAAAGATGCTATCAAAGCCAGTACTGATCGTTTAATAAGAAGATTAATTGCACGATCTCAAGGGTTATCTAAAGATATAATCAGGAAGCAAAAAGTCAGTCATCCAATATTGGGTATTGCTAAACAGAAGCTATGGGAAGGCCTTACGCCTGATGGAATATCTTATGCTGTTGGAAATAAGGTTACGTTTGATATTAAAGGCTTTAAAGGTGAGCATGAATATATTGTATTTTCACTAATTAATTACTCTAAGGATGTGGTGTCTGGTCGGCTTGATATTGACAACAATACTCATCATACGCTTGACCTCATGGAGGTAAAGCCGATTGTTGCTGCTGATGGAAATGTTGTGTTTGATCCGTTATTACCGATTGATCAGCATTCGCAAATAACATTACAGCCAGAGAGCATAATGATATTGTTCGGAAAGATTAAGCTTGTTGATGTGATTCAAAATGGCACAATAAAAGCAAGATTCCTTTCAGATAATATTTCACGTGCATCCTTTGACATTAATATAGAAACCGTCCACTGGGAGTGGGAGGCAAAGGACATATTTGCCCACAATTGGGCCTATAGCCACCAACAACCTATTTGGAGAAATAGAGAATCAATTGAGCATGATTTATTTACACATGGTGTAAATGTTAAAGTCATGCACAATAGTCAGGTGCCAAGGATAGTTGATTCCAGAAAGATATATGACAGAGCTAAGTTGGCTTTAGTCAGTGAATTAAAACAAGCGCGCAGGAGTGATTTCATCCTTCTATATTTAGGATTGCATCCGAATCAAGCTGATAAATATATTCACAAATTTGAAAACACAGAGCTGAAGATAGAAGCATTAAAGGTATGGCTGGGCGATCTAAAAAGCACTTTGGAACAAGCTGGTTATAATACTAATCAATGGGCTTTATACCCATTTGATGAACCAAAGGGAAAGAATATGGATGTTGTTGCTGATGTATATTCAGCGTTAAAGAGTGCGGATTCTGAAATCAATATTTTTGTAACACCTGATAGTGGTGGTAGTAGAAACAGAAAGACGACAGCAAGTGATTTAAATAAAATAGTTGATTACGTGGATGTGTGGCAGCCTAATCATCGTTTGATCAAAGAGGTTGGTTCTAAATACTTTACATCTAACAAACCTAAGTTTTGGTTTTACAAGAATCCTGATTATCCCGCAAAATCATCAAGTGTGTATGATAGTTTTCGATCACTAGGTATTGACGCATGGTCATTTGGTGCAAGAGGTGTTGGTTTTTGGTCATATAGTGATACTAGAAAAAGTTCAGCCTGGAGTGATTTCGACTCAAATTGGGGTGATTGGGCAGTAGTATATGAGTCTGAGAAAGGGCCGGTATCTAGTATGCGATGGGAAGCTTTCCTGGATGGGGTTGAAGATATGAAGCAACTCTATAGTGTTCAAGATAAACTTAACACAAGCCAGGAGAAAGAAATATTTGTGCGGCGTATTAATAATATTATTAAAATTAAAGAGAAGGCCAAAGTACCGTTGGACTTAAAGCAAGAACTTTTTTTGTTTATTGGAAAATTAAAAAAGGCGGCGTCAGATAATGAGCGCAGTTCCAGATAAAGGCGGTCAGCTGATATAGTTCATCCTTATTACCGCCAAAGGTAAATGTAATGAAAAAAATAATTAATATGGTTTCTCCTAGAGTTTGGAGTAATTCAGAATTAAGAAAAATCTGTGAGAAACTTCCTTCAGATCAAAGAATAATTAATATATCTGGCTGGGAAGATAAAGACAAAGAGTTAGGATTTTACAAAGACTATTTTAAATCACCACAGGTCTATGAGATTTCCAACTATACCGGAGATGAGAAAAGAGGAGCTAATAACGCGTCTAGTATCGAATTAGATCTTACCAAACCCCTACCAGATACTTATAGAAACAAATATAACATTGGGTTTCATCATACGGTATTAGAGCACTTAGAAGACCCTGTGTTTGCTTTTAATCAAATGGCAGCTATTACCGATGATTTACTTATATCGGTTGTGCCTTGGAAGCAAAAACTACATTTTGAGCCAGGTCAATTTGGAGATTATTATCGTTTTTCTCCTCTTATCATGAGGCAGTACTACGAGAATAATGGCTTTACGGTGCTGTACGAATCATATACTCCACGACCGGCACTTGATGTTTATTTGTTTTATGTTGGATCAAAAAAGCCAGAAAATCATCCGACCATAAAGACTAGGTTAAGGTCTTTAGAAGAGTTGTGTTTTGCTGTTGGAGAGTATTCAGCTAATGATCTTTTATTTAATATTCTTGTTCGATTTATGACTAAATCAAAAAGGTATCTATTCAGCAAATAGCAATCTTAAATAGTATTTGGCTGGTTTTCTCAAAAATAATCCAAAAGCATATAATAATCCCAAGTGAGTTAGAATATAGTAAAAAGCTTCTAGTTTGCTTAAAACACTGCTAGTGAGATGATAAATGACTAGAGTATTGCAAATCGTAATAGCGCCGCACATTGAAAAGGGTAAGGAAGGTATATCTATTGGTATTACCGGGCCGGAGAGACGTTCTGCAAACTTGATTGGTTTTTGGAAAGGCCGTGGAATTACACCTGTAGTCTGTTATCCAAAAAGGGGGAACCTACGAAAAATATTTATTGATGCAGGGGTGAAAGTTATCGATTTTGAGGTAGGCGATAAATTTAATTTATTTGCTGCATTAGATGTAAAAAAATTAATCCGGGAAAATAACATTGATGTAGTACATACACAGGGGCCGGCGTCATTAGATATCTGGACAGCAATTGGTGGTTGGCTGGCCAGTGTACCAGTAGTTATTACACGCCCGGTTATGATTGAAGATCAGATTCACTATACCCTATTGAAACGCTTTATATACAGTTGGATTGATAGGCTTATTACTTTGAAGTTGGCAAAACACATCGTCGCTGTTAGTGGCGTAGGGCTAGATCATCTCAAGAACTTTTGCAAAGTGAACCCTACAAAGCTGCAACTAATTTACAACGGTGTTGACTTGTCTAGTTTCTCACCAAAGCAATCAACTAAATATGATGGCTCTGCTGATATGCCACCGGTAACTCTAGGCATGGTTGCACAGTTATTCGCGCCAAAAGGTTGGTATGATTTTATTGATGTTATTGAGCGCTTATCCAAGGAATCTGTCAACATTCGAGCACTTATTGTGGGTGAAGGTGAAATGCGTCAGGCTCTGGAAGCAGAAGTTAAAAACAGGGGTCTCGACTCAACCATCATCTTTACCGGCTTTACTGATAATGTCGCCAAACTCTACGAAGAAGAAATTGATATATTTTTATTTACAACCCATAGGGAAGGTCTATCCGTTGCTGTTATTGAAACACTGGCCTCTGGTTTGCCATTGGTTTGTACCGATGTGGGAGGCATAAAAGAGCAAATAGATGAAGGAAAAAATGGCTATATTGTCGGTGTAGGAGATTTTGATCTCATGGTCAAGCACTGCTTAAAACTAATAAATAATCCAGAGTTGCGCGCCGAAATGGGCGTGTTGTCCCGTGAAATAGCCCTAGAAAAGTTCAGTGAGGAGAGAATGCTTGATGAATATGAGGTTTGCTATAAATCTATGGCGAGTCTGATTAATTGAGTAAATAGCCAGGAGGACCACATACCTGTAGTGGAAAATCTCACTGAAGTCATGGTGCATAATTAGTGGGAAAGGTCGCAATGCCTCTGCAAACAAGTTTATCTGGGTATCCGTTATCAGCTCTACTTCGTTGTAATGATTTCCCTAACGACTCAGTGCTTGTTGCTTATTAGCAGTCTCTGCTTATGTAGGTTAGGTAGCTGTTCGTATTGTAACCAGCCTGCGTCTTGTTCACTAAACAGCCGATGTTACTCTGAGCTACAGATATAGTACATACACTTATGATACGAATTCAGATATATTCAATACCTCACATGGAATTATTTTGATAAAAATGGGTCACTACGTTTAGGGTGTCTTCAACGTGATAGAAAAATTAGATGCGACTCTGGGTATTTTTACTGTTAAGCGTATTTCATGCTATCAGGGCGAGTATTACACCTATGGTGGCTTTGGTCTGTATTTGTCTGAAATTCGAAAACATTTCAAAAAGACAATTATGGTTGCCCATGTTGCAGAAAAAAAGCCCGAAGAGGGATATTATCTTATCGATAATAAAAATAATGATCTTGAGATTATTCATTTACCACAATGCAGAAATGAGTTAGAGAATTGGATACAGATTCCTTACTCATTCATTAAAGCGTTTCCATCCGTAAAAAGAATGGACATTGTCCATAATCGAATGCCTGATTACACCGGCATTATCGGTGCGGTCATTTGCAAAATTATTAATAAGCCTTACTTCGTGCAGACAATTGCAGACTGGGCAATAGAAGCAAAGAAAACACCGATGCTCAAGAAGATGGGGTTGGGCACCCTGCTGAAGTTAGATTACTATTGGTATGACTTTTTGGAGCGTTGTGTTTCGAAAAACCAACTTGTATTTGCCCAGGGTTATACCTGCTATGAAAAACACAAGGATCATGCTGATGCGCGTTTAATCAGCTCTACTGCACACTTTAATGAGGATCTTGGCTCTTTCAAAGAGCGGTTTCAAGATGATAACAACATTAAAGTGCTGAATGTTGCGCGGATAACAGGAATCAAGAATCAACAGTTAATCATCCGAGCAATTGCACAACTTAACGATCAGACAGAACAAAATTGGTCGCTTGAATTTCTTGGCTTTGGACCTTTGCAAGGTGAAATGGAAAAGCTATCTGAAGAATTGGGTATACAAGATAAAATATTATTTCGTGGCCAGGTTGATAGAGGCGATGTGTTCTGGCGCTATTATGATAATGTGGATGTTTTTGTGCTGTCGAGCAGATCGGAAGGAACACCAAAAGTATTATTGGAGTCAATGGCCAGGTCATTACCTATTGTCGCCTCTAATGTTGGCGGTATTCCTTATTTAGCACCACATGAAGAAAGAGGCCTTTTATTTGAAGAAAACAACGTACAGGCTCTTGTAGATGCACTTAAAAGAATGCGTAAAGACAATAAATTGAGAAACACCATGGCGAGAAACGGGATGGTTTTCGCTAAAGAAAACACCTTAGAGAACGCAACCATTTATATGGTGGATGCAGTTAAGAAAATGATGGAGTGGGATTAAAATCGCTTTACCTCTAATTGATTGGCGATCATTACTAACAACAATTTATGTGGTTATGGCAATGAAGGGAAATAAAATAAATATAGTAGTTTGGATTCACCATGGTTTAGGTGATGTAATAATGGTATTGCCATCACTGGTAACCTTGGATATGTCTTTAAAAAGCGATTCTCGAATCATCTTTATTGTAAAGTCAGGAATTGAAGAAAAATTACTACACTTAATCAACTGGAAAAGCGATATTAAGATTATTTCCTTGGGCCATTCCGGTAAATGGGATTTCTTAAATGTCTTACAATTCGCCTTAAAGTCACGTTCAACAAAGCCTGACTATTTCATTGCGCCCCATGCTTCGAATAGCCTGCTTGCTAATATATTTGCCCGTATAGTTGGCGCAAAGATGTCAGTTGGCCCTGAAGGTAAATGGTCGACATTAGGATATTCTAAAACAGTCCCTTATAAGTTTGATGTACATAAGGTCTACTATTATAGTCGTTTCTTTGAGACTGCTGGAGTTTATGACAAGGTAAATACAAACGTTCAATTAGCGCTATCAGAAAACCACCGACAACATGCTTTAAAGAAGTTGAAAACACAGTCTGATAACCCGGTATGGGTATTAATATCACCCGGGTCGAATCCATCAGAACCTTTCAAACGCTGGCCGCAAGAACAATTTAACAAGCTATTAGCGAACTTACTGGCAGACGAACCAAACACATATATCGGTATATTGGGAAGCCCTGCGGAAAAGACAATGCTTGAGGAAATTGCATCAACAGCAGGTAACGCCGAGCGCTGCAGGGTATTTGCCCAACCAGATCTGGAGTTGTCATTTACACTGCTGGAACATGCCAAGTGCTTTATTTCCGCCTGCACAGGTTCAGGTCATATGGCGGCATTGGTCAATGTTCCAGTCGTTGGTATTTATGGACCGACTAACTATTCAATCACTGGCCCATTTTCCAAGACCATGAGGATTGTGAGTAGGCAATACAGTTGTTCGCCATGTTACAGACGGGGATTCATTAGTGGTTGTCACGATCCGATTTGTATGACGACAATACCTGTTGAAAGTGTATTTGCAGCCGTCAAGAGTACCCTGGATGGTGAACCCTATCCAGAATTGACACTGATAAAAACCACGAATGCCACTTCTCCATCTACTAAGGTTATTGCCTCATGAATGCGGTTCATTTCTATAGACTCTCTCGATGGTTATATGAGAGAAAAATACCGTTACTACCAAAGATCATCTATGCCATGATTTATTTGCTATATAATGCATCGATTCCATATACGGCAAAAATAGGTAACAACACAAAATTTGGTTACGGTGGCATGGGTGTTGTTATTCACGCCCGTGCAACCATTGGTGATAACTGTATTATCGGGCAGCAGGTCACTGTCGGCGGCAAAGCTGGCGATAATGAACCACCAGTAATAGGAAATAATGTCTATATAGCAACAGGTGCAAAAATTATTGGTGAGATAACTATTGGCAATGATTGCGTGGTTGGTGCTAATTGTGTGGTAAACAAATCAGTACCAGATTGTTCAGTAGTAGTAGGTGTGCCTGGAAAAATAATTAAATCAAATATCGACATCACTAATTATTTCTGAAATCAGGGTTTTTGAAAGGTTCTAATCAATGAGAGAAACCGACATATAAAGATTCATAACAAGTACACGGCCAAACAATTCCAGTGTACAAATGAGTTCCCTACCTTTGATTAAAAGCTCACAACACCCAGATATACATAATGTGGGGATGGTCAAAACTAGCAACATTATGATCGGTTAAGCATGGACAAAAATGCCATATATGAAAAAAAATCGACTAAGTTCCGTTGAAAGATACAAACAACACCTTAATGTAACAGGTGAGTGGCTGCTAAAAAGTATCCAGAAGGGTAATGGTGGTTCCTCCGCACATTTCTCAGCAATAAGCATGTGGTCTAAGCCTTATCCAGAAACTACAGGTTATATTGTGCCTACCTTGTTGAGGTTATCCAGTTATCTTGATGATGCTAGATATAATCATGCCGCCATTAATGTTGGTGAATGGTTACTGGAAATTCAGCGCCATGATGGCGCATGGAATGGCGGGTTGCATCCAAATAGTAAGCCTGTTGCCAGTGTCTTTAATACTGGTCAAATATTAAAAGGTATGTGTGCGTTATATGACCAAACAGGTGACAATCGGTACCTAGATGCTGCCACTAAAGGTGCAAATTGGTTATCTGATGGTGTTGGTGATGATGGACTGTGGCCGACCGGAGACTACCAGTCTAGTACTACGCCTTCGTATTACTCTCATGTAGCATGGCCAATGCTCGAAGTGTGGAGTCGTGTGAAAAAAGATAACGTGCGCGATTCAGCAGAGCGGTTCTTGCAGAGAGTGTTAACAAGAAAAAATGATAACGGAGTTATTGCTGGCTGGGGCTTCAAAAAAAATGCACCTGCCTTTACCCATACCATTGCCTATACGATTAGAGGCTTTCAAGAAAGTGCGCGACTTGTTGATGACTATGAGTTGTACGGTGCACCGATGGAACAGTGCTTAGATGTACTCATAAAACTCACTGAACTAAATGGCGGACGGCTGCCAGGTGAATTAGATCAGGAGTGGAATGCCACAGGAAGGTACGTTTGTTTGACTGGTAATGCACAGATAGCAATTTGCCTACTTTTATTGGATCAACAGAATGCGGACTTAAGGTTAGTTAATGCAGCTGCCAAGCTTGTAGATTTTGTATGCAGTGTTCAATCAAGGAATTCAGTTCTGTCTGGTATTAGAGGAGGGGTTGCAGGCTCTTATCCGCTTTGGGGACGTTATATGATATTTCGATACCCAAATTGGGCAGCAAAGTACCACTGCGATGCTCTGATGCTGCTGATAGACAGGTTAGAACAGGAACTGCGATGAAGGTTCTTGTTACTGCCGGTTATGATAAGTCCAAACCAGCTATCGCGCTTTGCGAGCAGGTGAAAAGAAGTGGTCATGAAGTTGCTGGTATCTTGGTGGTTACGCCATTTAATTTTAAACGGCTCCGCAAACTTTTATTACAACGAGGCCTGGGTGGGGTTAAGGTGGCCTTGGGAAAGCTACTACAGGGCAAAGGCGCCGCACGTGAACATGATTACATGGGCCACTACCTCCATGAACTAGATATAACTAACTACTCGTTGCGACACTGGGCTGTGAGTAATAATGTAGCCTACCAGGTTGTTGATAACATTAACTCAAATCGCGCAGTTGATTTCGTGGTGAAAAGTAATGTTGATGCCCTTGTATATGGCGGTGGCGGTATATTACGTAGTCCATTGATTAGTGCAGCAAATAGAGCTGTCATCAATCCACATTGTGGTCCCCTACCGGAAATTCGAGGCATGAATGCTATTGAATGGGCTGTTGTGCTATCTCTGCCACTTGAGGTAACAGTGCACTTCATTGATGAAGGGATTGACACTGGAGACATTATTTCTCGTGTTCCAGTAGAAATGCATGACAAAATAACTATTGATGAGCTTCGGTCTCTTGCTGTGATTACAGGTATAAACGAAATTGCCCGTTTATTAAAGGATAACGATAAAGTATCCTCACTGCCACGCCAACCAAATATGGGAAGCAATGCAGGGAGACAGTGTTATGTTATGGCTCCAGCAATTCGGGAATTAGTAGCTATTAAATTGCAGCAATAGGCTTATTACCGTGCAGGGAAAATTACACAGAATAAAGCTGCTTTACTATTCCCTTAGATATACTAGGGCAAAACAGTTACTGGCTAGATTTAGATTGCTAATAAAAAGAAAAGCCATCAGCTTAATAGCCTGGAGGTCTCTAAAAGAGAGCATTGCACTAACTGATCCTTCCGCTGTACATGTGGTAAGTAAACCCCCTCAGCCATTATTTCCTAAACGCAATCACTTTGTGGTTTCTACTGCACCGCTCACACTGAAATTTTTGAATGAAGAGCGGGTATTGGCAATGCCTATTGAGTGGCGACCAGATGATCTTAAGACTGGGACACGCTTGTGGCTATTAAATATGCATTATATGGAGTTTCTTGAGGCATTGGATTCTGAAGAATCTATAAATATCATTGGCCAATGGATAGATTCAAATCTACCTTATGATAAAGGCTATTGGCTAGATAATTGGAATTGCTACTCATTGTCTATACGCGTGGTTGTCTGGATGCAGTTTTTGGCAAGAATAGGTATTACGGTAGAAAACAAACTGTTATCAACAATTCATTCATCTTTAAAAGCTCAGATAAGGTTCTTGGTTAATAATCTAGAATTGGACATAGGGGGTAATCACCTTATTAAGAATATTAAAGCCTTGCTCTGGGCTTCAAAATATTTTAGTGGTGAAGAAGCAATGAAATGGCAAACATTAGGTGCGCATTTATTAAAACAAGAGATATGTGAGCAAATACTGAGTGATGGTATGCACTATGAGTTAAGCCCTGCTTACCATTGCCAGGTTTTTGCGGATTTATTGGAATGTTATCGTGTATTGGATAATGGTGAGCTCAAGCAATTGTTGCAAGTGAAACTTGATGGTATGGCGCAGGTAGTATGTGACCTAACCCATCCTGATGATCAGATCAGCTTATTTAATGACAGTGGACTCAATATGGCGTATCAACCTGCTGAATGCCTTGAAGTCTACGAACGCTTGTTTAATAAGAGCGTTATCAGAAATCGTGTGATTCAGTATGATGCAGCAGGTTATTATGGCCTACATAATGATAACGACTCGGTTATTGTTGATTGCGGTAATTTAGCACCTGATTTTCTACCGGCTCATGGGCATGGTGATGCGCTTGCCTTTGAATGGTCTGTGGCCGGTCTTAGAATAGTTATAGATCCAGGTGTTTACGAATATAACACCGGTGAATGGCGACAATATTCTAGAAGCACTATATCTCACAATACATTGACTCTTGATAATCTTGATCAAAGCGAATTCTGGAAAGCATTTAGAGTAGGTCGGCGCGCTAAGGTTGTAAGAAGAGAAGTTAAAGCATCTGAGGATGGTTTAAAGATAGATGCAAGCCATGATGGTTATAAGCGCATGCATGGGATGCCGGTGCATAGAAGAACATTTGACATGAAGCCTGGGTATATTCATATAGAAGATTTTGTACAAGGTGGAGATGGACAAGAGGCAATTTCCAGAATTATGCTACACCCGGATTGTACTGTTGAGCAGAAAGGCAAACACACAGTGATTGTTAATAGAGGGGATGTGCGTATCAAAGTTGATAGCAATAAAACAATCAGCGTATCCCCAGCATGGTGTTTTTTGAACTTTGGTGAGAAGCATCAAACAAATCAGCTTTGCATCCATATAGGTAATGCCCCATGCTCGGGATCAACAACACTGACTAGCATGAATATAATGCATTGACTACACCATGAACATTATATTCCTTTCCCACTATTTCCCCCCTGAGGTCAACGCACCTGCAACTCGCACTTACGAGCACTGCAAGGAGTGGGTGAAGCAAGGCCACAAAGTGACGGTGATAAGTTGCGTGCCACACCACCCCATGGGAAAGGCCTATCCGGGTTATAGGAACCGCTTTTATCAGGTTGAAGAGAAAGATGGTATTCGGGCTATCAAGATCTGGACCTACATAACAGCCAATGAAGGGTTTGTTAAACGTACCTGGAATTATGTGTTCTACATGCTGATGTCGATCCTGGTAGCACCGTTTGTGGGCAAGGCAGATGTGGTTATCTCAACTTCACCACAGTTCTTTAATGGCTTGGCAGGATATTTTGTCAGCAGGCTTAAACGTAGCCCATGGGTGCTGGAGATTCGTGACCTGTGGCCAGAATCGATTTTAACGGTCGGTGCGATTACCAATAAACACATTATAAGATTTCTTGAATATCTTGAGATGTTTGCCTACCGCAAGGCGGATCGGATTGTACCGGTCACAGATGCATTTAAAGCGTACATGGTGGATAAGGGGATTGATGAGCGGAAGATCCAGGTCATTACAAATGGTGTGGATCTTGACCTTTATCAGCCGGGTGAAAAGGATCCGGATCTGGCTGAAGAGCTAGGGGTGGCAGGCAAGTTTGTTGCAGCCTATGTGGGTACACATGGAATGGCGCATCATCTTGAGACTGTTCTTGAAGCCGCGAACTTGTGTGATAACCCGGATATCGTTTTTGTCATGGTGGGGGAAGGGGCAGAACGGGAAAGGCTGTTGACCATGAAACAGGAGATGGGTCTGGATAACTTGGTAATGGTCCGTCAACTGCCAAAGGAGAAGATGCCTGCTCTTTGGTCTATTATAGATGCCAGTCTGGTGTTGTTGAAAAAGTCTGATCTGTTTAAATCGGTTATCCCCTCCAAGATCTTTGAAAGCATGGCGATGAAATGTCCAATTGTTTTAGGGGTTGAGGGTGAGGTTAAGGGTATTATTGAACAGGCAGAGGCAGGCATCTGCATAGAGCCTGAATCGGCCACGGAACTGATTCAGGCTGTTAGCAAATTACAACGGGAGCCTGATGTTGCAGCAAGGTTGGGCGAGAATGGACGCCGGTATGTTGCCGAACACTATAATCGTGATGTGCTGGCGAAATCATTTGAGGATATGTTGATTGATTTACTGGATACCGGCTAAAAGCATGCCGGTATGACGGTGGTTGGTGGTTGGCCGGTATGATGATCTCTTTTTCAGGTGGTTAAGGGTTGGAATGACTAAAGAAAAACTCGAAGAGTATCTTTCAAAGTTCAAAGGGGCTGAAGGAGGTTATCCTTTTGGTCCTGATGCGCTGGTGTTCAAGGTCATGGGAAAGATGTTTGCGCTTGTTTCACAAAATGAGGAAATACCAAGGGTGACGCTAAAATGTGTTCCCTCTGATGGTGAAGTATTGGTAGGTCAATTCGAATCGGTTGTTCCAGGTTACTACATGAACAAAAAGCATTGGATAACCATTTCTCTCACTGGCGAGTTGCCTGAGGGTATGATCAGTGACCTGGCCAGTAAATCATATGAGCTGGTCGTCAGTAAGCTAACCAGGGTGAAAAGAAGGGAGCTTGAGGGGTAGAGTTGACACCTGAATTTTCTGGATACCGGCTAAAACCATGCCGGTATGACGATTATTTTGCCATTGGCCGGTATGACGTTAATACCCCGTCAGCTTGCTGAGGGGTAGTTTATTGGTATGTAGTCAATTCTTTTGCTAGAATTATGACTATAGTCAAGTGACCGGAGTCAATGATATGCAGGAGCAGGTTTCCAAATCACAGTTCAAAGCCAAAGCGCTGGAGCTATTCCGCCAGGTGGAAGCAACCGGTGAGACCATTATCATCACTGATCACGGTACACCTACTATAGAGGTGCGCCGGTTTCACCAGACAGAGCGTAGTCCTTTGGAAATCCTCAAAGGCAGCGTTACCGAGTATATAGACCCTACCGAGTCTGTCGGTGAGGGTGAATGGGAGGCGATGGCGTGATTGTGCTGGATACCCATGCGCTGATCTGGTGGGTTAGTGGCGATGATCATCTTTCTCAGAGAGCAAACGAAGCGATCCAAACAGAACTGGCCAATGACGGGAAAGTGCTGGTGTCAGCCATCAGCGCGTGGGAGATTGCACTGTTGGTGGCTAAAAGACGCTTAGCGCTGACTATGGATGTGGATGACTGGCTTGCGACTGTTGCTGCAATAGAAGGTTTATTGTTTGTGCCGGTAGATGTAGCACAATCCGTCCAGTCTGTACGTTTACCGGGTGTCTTTCATCCTGATCCGGCTAATCGGTTGATTGTTGCCCTAGCTCGCCATCATTCGGCACCGCTGGTGACCGCTGACAAGAAAATCCGCCTGTATCAGTATGTGAAAACGATTTGGTAGGTGTTGTTAAACTTGGCACGGGGTCGAAGTCCGGAATTCTGGGGACAGTATACATAACGCCAATGAATGAAAGTGAATTAAGAAAACCATCACTGCTGTCACATAAAGTTCCTTCTCCCTAAGGGAGAAGGGGTTACTCCGATTATTGAGGCGCATAGATTTATGTTTTCAATGTCATCGGACACACTGTTTGTACTGATAATCAGAGTCTTATAGTGCGTCAAAATCATGTTAACTGGACAGCAGTGAGTTCTAAGGGGCATTGTTATTGCAAGCGCCTGATTTATCAACCCTCACCCTGGCCCTCTCCCAATCTTGGGAGAGGGAATGGATTTGCCAGGCCATGTCTTGGCTTTCATGTCTCGAATAACTGCACATGCTGCTAGCGGTTGCATTTTCAACGGGCAGAAGACGGTTCCATCAAAGCTAATGGGGCAGTAGTGAAAACAGTTGGTTTTGATTAAATCCCGCATCGTAAGCAACTCGACGGATTGCGGATGAGTGAAGGGAAATCCAGTCCATAATTGCGTCTTCCTTGGTTTTTGACGTAAGTGAGTTCTAAGCAGCGGGCTGCTGCTTCTCTTCCAGGTCCTCGAATTGATTGATCCTTACATCGCCATCAGGGAAGTGAGCGCGGATTTCAAGCTCACCGCCCATGGCTTCAATAAAACGGCGTAAGGTGGATATGTACATATCCACCTTTTTTTCCATCTTGGCCACTGCCGGTTGCTTAACGTGTAGTTCAGCAGCAAGTTGTTCCTGAGAGAAATTGCGGGCCTGTCGAAGCTCTGCAAGGGGCATGTCGGTAATCATTTGCATGGCTTTCGCATGCGAGCGGGCCTGAGCCCCGGGGCTCATGGCTTTGCGCAGGTCTTTGAATTTCTTAGCCATCATCTTTCTCCACTTTCTATTCTTTCTCTATGGCTTTGATGTGTTCATCATAGAGCCTGTCCGCTATAGGTATGTTTTCGTCATACCAGCGGTTATTTCCAGTTTTGTCACCGCCAATCAGTAGAATGGCCATGCGACGGGGATCAAAGGCATACAGGGTCCGGTAGGGTCTCCCTGCATGCTGGATTCGCAGTTCTCGCATATGGTCATGCTTCGATCCATTGACCCCGGAACTATAGGGATAGGGAAGCTGAGGTCCTTTCTTCTCCAGCAATTCGACCACTGCTGCGATGTCTTCCTGCTCGGCCTCTTTGAGGTTGTCCCACCACTCACCGAACTCGTCCGTGTATTCCACCATCCATTCCATAATAGGAATATAACCAATATGGAATATTTGTCAAGTGATCCTTACGTCCCCAGTAACGGTGGAAGATGCATGGCAATTAAGTGAAAGCCCTGCTACACAGGTCGTTCTTATTCATTGCCTGCTTGGGAGAATCCATGGCTCGGTGACTCCGTTGGCGCTCTCCAAACAGCTTTGGTATAGCGCAATGACGATGAGCCGGGCAGTGGATGAATTAGAGACAACACAGGTTGCCCAGGTTGAACGCAGGGGCCGTGAGCGTGTGATTACTTTTCCAGAGGAGCGCAGAGCCACTTGGAACAAGGTGCTTCCGCGCTTGCGTAATCCCATCAGAAAAACGGTCCGTGTTCTTGAGCATGATATACATCTAAAGAAGGTACTGCCTGCTGGCATCACCGCTCTTTCTAAATGGTCAATGCTGAGTTAACCTTCCTACCCGGAGTACGCTGTCATTTGTTGCAGCAGGATAAGGGCAATAGCGCGTGTGTGGCAGCCTTTGTTGAGGCTATTGAAAAAGGCGACTAAACTTGTGCGTGAGTGGATTGACATGCACCTGCCAGAACTTGAGGAAGATTGGAAACTTGCGAGAGAAAGCAAGAAAATCAATAAGATTGAACCATTGACTTGAGGAAACTCATTATGTGGAATATGAATGACGTAACGAAAATACATTATAGGGATAACTATATTTACAATATTACATTTGATGATGGGGCATCTGGTGATATTGATTTTGCAAATTATATTGATAAAGGTCCTATATTTGCACCTTTAAAAGACAGGGAATTTTTCAAAAAAGCACAGATTGAAGGCGGAACTATATCCTGGCCAAATGGTGCAGACGTTGCGCCTGAGACACTATATGCGAAAGTGAGAGGTTAGGAGGCTGTCGGTTTCACCGCTTGGTAAATATATAAGCTATGGAGGTGCAGGAGCGGCCATGCACTACTTCTCCCGCCTTCGCGGGAATGACGATTAGGGGATTATTCAGAGATTCCTTAAGCTGTAGGCTGGGATAAGCACAGTGTTCCCGGCAATACAGGAGGTTGTAGTGTAGTGGGATGGTTATCACGGTTGATACACTTTTCGACGGTGGCCTACCGCCACCACCAAGACCAGTAAGTGGTCGTTCTCTATGTGGCAGATGACGCGATAATTACCAATGCGGTAGCGCCACAACCCTTTTAGCTCATGCTGCAAGGGCTTACCAAAACGGCGGGGGTCTTCGTCAGTTGCAATACGCTCCGAGAAATACTTCAAGATATCTCGCTGTACCTGCTGATCCAACTGGCGCAGCTCGTGCCGGGCGCGGTCGTCCCACTCAACTTCCCAGGTCAAGGCCTGCCTCCAGCTCCTTTTGTGTCCAGCGCTTGACGGGCTGCTTTAGCCGCTCAGCGCCAAGGTAGGCGTCCTCCAGTTCTTCCAGGATTGCTTCACGCGCATAAAAGCTCTTGGAGCGGCCTGTCTTGGCAGCCAGATCGTCCAAGCGTTGTTCAATCTCATCAGGTAATCGAAGGGCTAACATAGGGTATTCTCCGAAAATGCTATACATGTATAGCATAGCTTAGTAGAAGCAAGGTTGCACATATTGCGTATTCCGGTGAGTTCTGTCACTGGATACCGGCTAACACCATGCCGGCATGACGATCTTTTTTTACTATTAGCCAGGCATCCAGGCTCGGCATGAAACTAGAATTCGTTTGATTCTTGCCCAGCTCAATCAGGCAAAGGCAGTCGAAGATCTGAATATCCCTTCTCTCAATTTGCATAAACTGAAGGGGGATAGAAGGGGAATCTGGTCTGTAATAGTCCAGGCAAATTGGCGCATCACTTTTAGATTTCATAAGGGCGATGCGGAAATTGTAAATTATGAAGATTATCACTAGGTATTACCATGAAGATGTATAACCCACCCCATCCAGGGGAAGTCATTAAAGGTTTATGGCTGGATCCAATGGGCATAAGTATCACAGTGGCATCAAAGGCCCTCGGCATAAGCAGAAAGACTTTGTCAAAGATAGTTAATGGGAACGGAAGCATCACACCAGAAATGGCGGTGAGATTATCTATTGCCTTGGGGAGTAGCCCGGAAAGCTGGATGGGCCATCAAGTTGCATATGATCTTTGGCAGGTTGAGCAACATAAAAATGAGTTGCATGTAAAGCCGCTTAAGGTAGCCTGAGTTATAGCTGGCAGGGTGTCTAAATGCCGTGTACAGATGCATTTTACTGAACTGGGATTTTCAAAGGCCCATCGTGGCCTGAATATTCATCGTATTGGCTTTGTCGCCAGTGAAATCACTAAGAACGGCGGGGTGGCCATCTGCGCCCCCATTGCACCATATAGCGAAAGTCGGAATGCGGTGTGCGAATTGATCGAACAGCACGGTTCTTTTATCGAAACACACGTTTCCATACCTTTAGAAACTTATGAAGCGAGAGACCGCAAAGGCCGAAAGGCTTGCCCACAAACACTTTGGCGAATCACATCACGAAAACTGGATCAACTTGATTCTGTTCAATTACTGGAAGAGCTGAAAGTACCCCCCCCGGCAATCGCCTTGAAAGCCTGTCTGAGGATAGAAAGGCTGAGTACAGTATTCGTATAAATGAACAGTATCGAATTTGTTTCATGTGGGGCGAGTCAGGCCCCTATAACGTAGAAGTAACCGATTATCACTAGAGGCACATCATGGTTCGCATTCCTACACACAGGCAACCCACTCATCCCGGAGAAATGCTCAGGGAAGAGTTCCTTGAGCCTATGCATATAAGTCAACGTGATCTGGCTAATGCTATCCACGTTCCCTATCAACGTGTTAATCAACTGGTAAATCAAAAGCGAGGCATCTCCCCTAGTACTGCTTTACGTCTTGCAAAGTTTTTTGGAGTATCAGCAGAATTTTGGCTTAATCTGCAAGTTCGGTGGGATCTTTATAGGGCACAGGTCAATGAGGGAAAGGAAATTGAAGCAATTGAAGATTTTCATCACTTGCAAAAAATGGCCTGATGTTTGCGGGAAATTGATTCAGATGGGTCGGAGTTAAATTCTAATGCACCGTCACCCGGCGTTAGACTGGGGTCCAGAGAGTCCCACTGCTTACTGGATTCCATCCTTTGGTCCGTTACCGATATGACGGTGACTACTGGTTGAGCGAGGATGACATATTCTCATCACCTGGTACCTGGTGATGCAGGTGATCCAATTGAAGGAGAAATGTGCTGTGCAATACTCATTTATGCGGCTTGATCGGTCGTTATGGTGATGTTCACATGCAGCCCTACAGTGGCTAACATTCTAACCAGCCGGTCGATAGTGAACTTCTGAAACCGCCCATTGAGAGCGTCATTCAGAACCGGCTGTTTAATGCCCATCGAGTTTGCCGCCTCTTGTTGAGTCATGCCAGATGCCTTGAACCAATCCCGGATCGAGGCAAGCAAAACAAGCCGTAGCTTTTCGTTCTCAGCGTGTGGAACGTCCAGATCGGCGAAGATGTTTCCACCTGCCGGGGTTATGTGAGTTGTACTCATGTTTTCCTCTCTTGCCCAAGTTCACGGAGCCGGGTTTTCGCTATATCTATATCCAGCTTCGGCATTCTCCGCGTCTTTTTCTGGAATGCGTGAAGCACATAGACCGCCTCTTCATACTTGGCGATATAAATCACTCGGAATTCACCCTCTACGTGAATTCTGATCTCTCTCACACCTGGACCTATGGAAGACATAGGTTTCCAGTCGGACGGCTCGAAACCGAGCTGAATAAAACCGAGTTGATACCCTGCTACCCTGCGGGCTTGTTCCGGGAAAGACAGCAAATCCTTGTAGCTGCTTCCCTTCCAATGTAAGTCCTTTTCTTTCATTAAAAGAATATAACAAAATTGTTATATATTTCAAGTATTGTATGGGCTCAGATCCTTGCGTCGGCGTCGGCATGGTCGCTTGCGGAGACGGGCTATATGCTGTTTGGCTTCAGCAATTTCTCGAAGGATATTCTCGCGGCTTTTAGGTGTCATTCTTCAGTTGTGTTAGACGCTCAATGTGCCGACATGAGAGTAACTGCCATTTAGCAGAAACGGGTGGCGATTATCACTGCCTGTGTTCCTAGGCAAACATTGCAAAATAGAGCGCTTAATTCTAATATACAAGGATGATAAAGCGAGATTTACACCCATTAATCTGTAAAGCCCTTACGATTATGCCTGTGGTAGCTCTTTTGGGAGCAAGGCAAGTTGGCAAAACCACTTTGGCATTAGAGATTGCAAAAGTGGTTGGTAAAGAATCTGCCTATTTAGATCTTGAACTGGATAGTGACCTTAATAAGCTTAGTGATGCCGAAGCCTATCTGCGTCGTTTTGAAAATAAATTACTCATTATCGATGAAGTACAGAGGCAGCCTGATCTTTTCCGCCTGTTACGTGGATTGGTTGATGCTCGTAAAAGAGCGGGAGAGAAGGCAGGTCAGTTTCTCCTGCTGGGATCGGCTTCCCGGGATCTAATTCAACACTCATCAGAAACCCTGGCAGGCCGCATTCGCTTTTTGGAGCTTAGCCCTTTCTCTGTACTTGAAGCACATCAGGCAGAGCCTGCGGCTTTCGATTTGGAGAAACTCTGGTTGAGGGGCGGTTTTCCAGATAGTTACCTGGCAACTGATGATGATGAGAGTTGGCGTTGGCGCAGTGATTTTATCTCCTCTTACATAGAACGGGATATTCCAGTGATGGGACCGCAAATTGCTGCAACGACTATGCGAAGGCTCTGGTCAATGCTGGCGCATGGCAACGCGCAGCAGGTCAATTATTCAAAGTTGGGGGGTAGTCTAGGTGTCAGTTATAAGACTATTAAAAGCTATATCGATACACTGACTGACTTTTATATGGTTAGGCAAATCCAGCCTTGGGCAGGTAACACGAAAAAACGGTTGATCAAGGCGCCTAAAATCTACCTTAGAGATAGTGGTTTGGCCCACCGTTTTTTGAATATCACGGATTTTGAAAGTCTGCTTGGTCACCCTGCTATTGGTGCTAGTTGGGAGGGGTTTGTTTTGGAGAATATATTGAATCAACTCTCGGACAAGTGGCGCTATAGCTATTATCGTACAACGGCACAGGCAGAAGTGGATCTGGTGCTTGAAGGTCCGAATAATGAAGTGTGGGCAGTAGAGGTTAAGCGCTCTTTGACGCCGAAAGTAACTAAAGGATTTCATTATGCCTGTGATGATATTCAGGCAACCAGAAAATATGTGATCTATTCAGGTAATGAACGGTTTCCGCTGCCAAATGAAGTTGAAGTTATAGGCCTTATAGAATTTCTTCAGCTGTCGCATTAACTACGTTTTTCAGATTGATAGTAGTTGGTCTGTGATTAGCCCTGGGAATAGAGCCAAATAGATGAATCAAGTATTCTTGAACTTGGTAAGAGAGAAAACAGAAGAATTCAGGATTAGGAGAAAAACATGAAATGCATGTACTGCCAAGGGGAAATGAAACAAAGCACAGTGCCCTTTTACATTGACAGGAAAGGGGTGCATGTAAGCCTGGATGAAGTACCTGCGTGGGTGTGTTCGCAATGCGGCGAACCGTATTTTGAAGAAAAAGAAGTTGATACCATGCAGTCCCTGGTCAGGGTGGTAGAAGAACAAACCCACAACTTCGCAAAAACAGCATAGAAAAGCTGAACAAGGCACTCAACTCAGACTGGTCTTGGAGGATATTGATGTCAAACTTGTACGTAAGTGGGTTGACATGCACAAGCTAGAAATAAGAAGATTGGTGTAAATCCCGGTTATCATTGGAAGCCTACCAAAACAAGCAAAAACAATAAGATAACATATGTTTGCACAATAACATTGCTAATGTTATTGTGCATAAATCGATGTTATCGAGGTGCTTGTGGAGCAGTTGGCGAGGGAATTAAAACATTATCTGTCTGAGGTGACTGGGCTAAGGGTCACTGCTAACCCATTGAATAGCGATGATCTGCCCTATTTCTTTTCCCGACAGTACGCCCTGTACCACCTGCAAATAGAGGGTACCCGGTTCACTGCTGTCTTTCTGCACCAGAGCGATGAATTCAAGCCTGCCCAATTCCTTAAGCACCTGCACCAGGTGCCATTCATCGAGCACGATGAGATCTGTGTCGTCGCGCAGAATCTCCCTACTTATGTGCGCAAGCGGCTAATTGAGAAGCGGATTGCATTTGTCATCCCTAAGGTGCAGATGTATTTGCCGGCTATTGGGATGGATTTGCGCCCACGATCCTCGGGGAAACGGTTAGTAAAGGTAGAGCGATACAGCCCTGCTACACAGGTGGTTCTCATTCATTGGCTGCTTGGGAGAATCCATGGCCCGGTGACTCCATTGGAGCTCTCCAAACGGCTTTGGTATAGCACAATGTCGATGAGCCGGGCAGTGGATGAATTAGAGACAACACAGGTTGCCCAAGTTGAACGCATGGGCCGTGAGCGTGTGATTACTTTTCCAGAAGGGCGCAGAGCTACTTGGAACAAAGTGCTTCCGCGCTTGCGTAATCCCATCAGAAAAACGGTCCGTGTTCTTGAGCATGATGTACATCTAAAGAAGGTACTGCCTGCTGGCATTACCGCTCTTTCTAAACGGTCAATGCTGAGTGAACCTTCCTACCCGGAGTACGCTGTCAGTGGAGCGGACTGGAAGGAGATGGAAAAGGCGGGTGTTGAAAAGATCCCGATAGAGGAACCAGGTACCTGTGTGCTCCAAATCTGGCGTTATGACCCCAAGATGCTGGAAACCAACGGGTTAATAGACCCTTTCTCCCTCTATCTTAGCTTTCAGGAAGAGACTGATGAACGCATAGAAATGGCGCTCGAAGATATGATGGAACGATACCTATGATTAAAGGCTTGGACTTTCGTCTATTCCAAATTATCTCCCCCGGACAGAGTGTAGATATTCCAGAGGCGGTAGCATCCGATATGCTGCGTTTTATTGATGCCATATCTGAAGAACCTGATCTGCCCCTGAAAGATTTTGGATTGGCCGGACTTAGCATACCTGAGGTAGTGAAAGTCCTTAGGGGCGTATATGGTCTTCCTGAGCAAGGAACTGCATGGGGGTGATAGCCAGAATATTGTTTTTGTCATGGTGGAGGATGGAGCAGAACGGGAAAGGCTTTTGACCATGAAATAGGAGGTGGGCCTGGATAATCTGGTTATGGTTGGTCAATTACCAAAGGAATGGATGCCTGCTCTTTGGTCTATTACAGATGTGAGTCTGGTGTTGCTGAAGAAGTCTGATCTTTTTAAAACCGTTATTCTATCCAAGATATTTGAAAGCATGGCGATGCAATGCCCGATTGTTTTAGGTGTTGAAGGTGAGGTTAAGGGAATTATTGAACAGGCAGAATCAGGTATCTGCATAGAACCTGAATCGGCTGCCGAGCTGGTGCAGGCCGTTAGCCAATTACAGCGGGAGCCTGATGTTGCTGCGGGGATGGGTGAGTGTGGGCGCGAATATGTTGCTGAACACTATAACCGCGATGTACTGGCGAAGTCGTTTGAGGATTTGATGATTGATTTACTGGATACCGGTTAAAAGCATGCCGGTAGCAGCATAACCTCGACTTTTGGCGCAAGCTAAAAAGGGGGTGATTGCCTTACCATAAACATCTGAAGCCAGTCAATGCGAATGCCGCATTAACAGGCAGCAATCAATATAATAAGTGGATAAAATAGGGGGAGGGCCGCAAGCCAAAATGCAAAGTAGGGCATATGCCGCAATAGCTGGCGGCAATTATTGAAAACGTTGACTCACATCAATTACAGAATATCATTAATGCCATATTATCTGATGCGTCTCATTATGTAATAGAACATAAAATAAATGGGAAATAAGAGATAACACGCTTCTGTAGGGGCATGATATCTGGGGAATTTTGAGCAAAATCAGATAGATTCAAGAGCAAGATGTACAAGATATCCAGCTGGGTGGTTTTGTGATTCGTGTGCTTGGATTTGCGTTATGTGGTTCGGCTCAGTGATCCTGCGGTTATTATCAGAAACCTATTGGAACTTTATTATAAACAAGCATTTTTAGGAGGAAGTCCGTGGTGGAAGCGACTTTAGAGCAGAAGTACAACTACGATGTTGTACGCTGGTTCTCGGTTTTGGCGGTAATCTATGTTGTGGTAGGCGCCCTTGTTGGTGTCCTTATCGCGTCACAGTTGGCCTGGCCGGTGATGAACCTTGATATTTCATACCTTACCTTTGGACGGATGCGTCCGTTGCATACCAATGCGGTGATCTTCGCATTTGGTGGATGTACGCTGATGGCCACTGGCTTCTACTCCGTACAACGGACCTGTGGTGTCCGGCTGTGGAGTGACAAGATGGCATGGTTCACCCTTATAGGTTGGAACCTGGTTATCGTGTCCGCCGTGATTTCATACCCACTGGGTATTACCTCGGGTAAGGAGTATGCAGAACTTGAGTGGCCTATCGATATCTTGATTGCGGTGGTCTGGCTCTCGTTCATGTTTAACTTCATCATGACGATCACAAACAGAAAGACTCCACATATCTATGTGTCGAACTGGTTCTTCCTCGGAATGATGGTGATGATCACCTATCTGCACGTGGTAAATAGCTTGGCCTTACCGGTTGAGATGTTTGTGTCGTACTCCATTTTTGCTGGTGTGCAAGACGCAATGGTCCAGTGGTGGTGGGGTCATAATGCAGTGGGCTTCTACCTGACTGCAGGTTTCCTCGGCATCATGTACTACTTTGTGCCTAAGCAGGCTGGACGTCCTGTCTATTCATATCGCCTGTCTGTGATCCATTTCTGGGCACTGATGTTCGGTTATGTATGGCTGGGGCCACATCATCTTCATTACACCGCTTTGCCTGATTGGACCGGCTCTCTCGGAGCTGCCATATCCATGGCTATGATCATCCCGTCATGGGGTGGAGCTGTGAACGGTATGATGACCTTGTCAGGTGCCTGGGATAAGCTGCGTACTGACTATGTACTGCGATTCCTGATTGTCTCTTTGGCCTTCTATGCAATGTCAACCTTTGAAGGTCCGGTGATGTCTCTCAAGACCGTCAACGCACTCTCTCACTACACCGATTGGACTGTTGGACATGTACACTCCGGTGCTCTGGGTTGGGTTGCTATGGTTGGTATGGGAGCTATCTATCATCTTATGACCCGAGTATTCCACATTGAGATGTGGTCTAACAAGCTGATCAATGCTCACTTCTGGACCGCAACCATCGGAACAGTGATTTATATTGTTGCCATGTGGGTATCCGGCATTATGCAGGGGTTGATGTGGCGTGCTTATGATGAGTACGGTACTTTGGCATACACCTTTGCTGAGTCAGTTGAAGCGATGCATCCCTACTACGTAATGCGTCTTGTAGGTGGTGGAATCTTCTTCGTCGGTTGCTTGCTGATGGCGGTGAATGTCGTAATGACCGCTGTTAGGTCTAAATCTCAGGGCAGCATAAGACAAGCTGCTGCTGCAACAGCTTAAACTAGGAATATTACGATGGGAATCCAAGAGAAATTAGAGAAAAATATTGCGGGATTTAGCATTATTCTTGCGATAGTACTTACCGTTGGCGGCATCGTGGAAATTGTGCCGCTGTTCTTCATAAGTGACACCTTCGAGCAGAATAAGTATCCGGAGATAGTCTGGCAGCAGGCTGAGGGTCAGACTTTGGCTGATCACAAGCCTGGTGATGGCGTACGTCCGTACACTGCGCTTGAGTTGTACGGTCGTTTCATCTATCGACGTGAAGGTTGCTACCTCTGTCATTCGCAGATGGTGCGTCCATTCCGTGATGAGAAGGAGCGCTATGGTCACTACTCATTGGCTGCGGAGTCTATCTACGATCATCCGTTCCAGTGGGGCTCCAAGCGTACTGGTCCTGATATTGCTCGTCTGGGTGGCAAGTACTCTGACGATTGGCACCGTAGACATCTGCGGGCACCTCGTGCGGTTGTGCCAGAGTCGGTTATGCCAAACTATCCATGGCTACATGAGACCATGCTTGACGAAAACAGGATGCTTGCCCACATGAAGGGTATGCGAATGTTAGGTGTTCCGTACCAGGATGCAGACATTGAGGCTTCACCTGCTGAGTTGAAGGGCAAGACCGAAGAGGATGCCATGGTGGCTTACCTCCAGGTTCTTGGCACTATGGCGAAGCTGGATGAAAGCAAGGTGTATCGTGAGTAGTTTGATCGATTACTTTCATACAGACTGGGAAGCTATGACTACCAATGATTGGGTTGGTACCATCGTGACAGTTGTCATCTTCCTTCTGATGCTCGGACTATACGTATACGTCCTCAGCCCAAAGAATAAAGACAGGCTGGAGTCGAGAAAATATATTCCGATGAACGACGAACAAGTGAAAACTGGAGAATAAAATGGCGGAAAATAATCCATTTCCGGGTGAGAATAACACAGGGCATGTCTGGGATGATGACCTGCGTGAGTTATCAAACCCACCACCAACTTGGTGGACCCTGTGCTTCTATATATCAATTGCCTTTGTGATTGGTTACGGAGTTATCTACCCTCAGTGGCCGACCCTCACTGGCGTTGGTTACACCCAGGGCATGACAGGTTGGACTCAGATGGACGAGTACAAGAAGGGCGTAGCTGAAGTTGCAGCTGTCCGTGCTCCATTTGAGGACAGGATCAAAGGCATGAGTGCTAAAGAGATCCTCGCTGATCAGGAACTAGCCGACTATATCAGTCATGGTGATGGTGCTGGTGCTGGCAAGGTTCTGTTCGGTGATAACTGTGCAGCATGTCATGGTTCAGCAGGGCAGGGAACCGTTGGCTTCCCAGTGCTGCTTGATGATGACTGGATCTGGGGTGGCAGCATCGAGAAGATTGTTGAGACTATTACTAATGGTCGCGGTCCTACCGCAACAATACCTTCGCCTGGCATGACAGCTCACGCTGGTGTGTTGTCTGAAGCTGAGATAGATACACTGGCTGCGTATGCTGTTGGTTTGTCTGAAGGTAATGACGACCCAAGTGGCAAAGCCCTTTTCACCGAAAAGGGATGTATAGCTTGCCATGGTATGGACGCGAAAGGTATGCAAGTACTTGGCTCAGCTAATCTCACCGATGCTATCTGGCGGTTTGATGAGGCAGACAAGTTGGCCTCTGCTAAGTACACTATTACCCACGGTGTGAATGCGGCGAATGATTCTATGACCCGACAGGCTGAGATGCCAACCTTCTCCAATAGACTTTCAGCTGATGATATCAAGAAGTTGGCTGTTTACGTCTATTTGTACGGTGGTGGTAAGTAAGACCTGATACTTCCGGTGTTACCAAGAAAGAAACTTCGTTTTCTTAAGGTACTAGGTAAAAAGAGGTGAAGATATGAATATTGATGCAGTATTTTTAGGGTCAATGCTTACGGTTGTACTCAGCACTGTTGTCGTTGTGTATCTCTTATTCAAGGTTAAAAGCCTGATGGATAAGGATGCTGAGAGTCATAAAAAGTAAACACCTGAGCACTTAGTAAAATAAAGGGGAACCATCTTGGTTCCCCTTTTTTTGTCCTGGTTATATAGCAATAGTTGCGATTGAGAATACTCATTGGGACAAAAGCAATATTTGGATAGACTGGACGCATCGGTTCAGTCCCTGACATAATAAACGGCTGAGTTAAAAATTGGCTTATTAGGAGATCCTACGTGAGCGGTGATCAGAAAGTAGAAAATAGTTCAAATATTGATGAGCTATACGAAGAAGCTGGGCATTGGGAAGTAAATGCTGGTGGTCAGACTATCCATGCCAAGCGCATCTCAGGGATGTGGCGAAAGATTAAATGGTGGTCTGCTGCAACCTGGCTGATATTGTTTCTAGGTCCCTATCTACGTCTGGGAGATCGACAGGCCGTATTATTCGACATCCCTGCCCGTAAGTTTCACATATTCAGTCTCACTATACTGCCCCAGGATTTCTGGATGCTGTCCATGTTGTTACTGTTTTTTGCCATACTCTTGGCGATGGTAACCGCAACTGTTGGGCGAGCATACTGTGGTTATTTCTGTTTTCAGACAGTCTGGACCGACGTCTATACCTGGATTGAGGATAAGCTGGAAGGGTCACCACAGAATCGCCGCAAGCTGGACAATGCTCCGTGGGGTTTCAGGAAAATCCGCATCAAAGTAGTTAAGCATTTTCTATGGCTGATTATAGCAGCGCTGACCGGTATCAGTTTTGTGGCATGGTTCACTGACGCTTTCCAGCTGTGGGATGACATTTTAACTCTACAGATAAGCGGTGCCGCTTTAATTACTATTTTGATGTTCTTATTCGGCACCTATCTACTAGCTGGGATTTTACGTGAACAGGTCTGCTTCTGGCTCTGTCCCTATGCCCGTCTTCAAGGCGTAATGATAGACAAAACAACAGCTATACCAACATATGATTTTAACCGTGGTGAGCCTCGCGGCAGGATGAAGAAAAGTGAGTCTGGCGAACAGCGTACCATGGGCGATTGTGTGGATTGTAATCAGTGCATTGCCGTCTGCCCAACAGGAGTGGATATACGCCACGGATCGGAAGAGGGTTGCATTATGTGTGGCCTATGCATCGATGCCTGTAATAACGTTATGGATAGAGTGGATCTTCCGAGTGGCCTGATTCGATACGCATCTTGGGATGAACTCAATGGGATAATAAATCCGCCTGTGTACAAACGCCCCAGGATATGGGTATATGGGGCGATCCTGGTTATTGCATTATCCGGCGTTCTTTTTGGTATCAGCAGTCTGGATGCTATAGAGCTGAAGGTGCTACACTCAAGGCAGCCGCTTTATGTGGTTAAGAGCGATGGTTCGATCCGCAACAAATATACGTTGAAGGTATTGAATAAGACCACATCTGATATGCATGTGAAGGTTACTGCATCCGGTCAAAAGGATTTACAGTTAGTGGGGGTGGAAGAGCCTATACACGCTCCCCCTGGAACTATCTCTTCAAAGACGGTATTTGTCAGCGTTCAGAGAAAGAATATTAAAAAAGAAGAGTCTAGCCAGATTATATTTCATATCGAGGGTGCCGATGTCAGTGGCACTGTATATAGCCATTCTCGTGAAAGTATGTTCATTGGTCCAGCACGTTAATGGAGGTTGGTATGGTTGTTAAAAAAGATTCACCGTGGCGCAATCCGTGGTTCCTAGGGTGGATGGGTTTGTTGGCAGCTTTTCTGATGGCCAACTTTTTTATGATTTATCTTACAATAAGTAGTGATAGCCCAGGGCTGGTGGTTGACGATTATTATAACCGTGGCCAGGATTACGAAGATAATATGTTAAAACGTAAGGCCAAAGATCCTGGCTGGAAGATGAAGGTGATAGCTCCCGAGTCTATTGAAATGGCTAAGGATGTGATAATCAACTTTAGCGTGCGGGACACTGCCGCAAAACCGATTAATAGAGATTCAGTTGTTTTTCGTGTCTACCGTCCTTCAGATGCTAAACAGGACTTTACTGTGCCCATGCAGCGTATTGATGACGGCCTTTATGAAGCACATGTTAGTTTTCCTCTACCCGGTGTCTGGGATGTACTGGTTACTGTTCCAAATGAAGATATTGAGATCAATTTTCCACATCGGGTAGATGTGGCTAAGAGGTAGTTTGTGTCGGGGTAGAGTCATACAGATAGTAATATCTGTTTATGAGTGAATCACTCTAATGGTAATATCTATTCATGAGTGAATCGCTTCAACACAAAGAAAAAGACCATAATCACTGTTTTCACTGCGACCTTCCCAACCCACCCGGGCTAGAGGTAAGTGCGGATATCTCTGGCGTCAGTCGCAATTTCTGCTGCCACGGCTGCAAATCAGTGTGTGAGGCTATCTACGCCGCCGGCCTGGAAGGCTTCTATAAGCGTACTCCCGATGAAGACGGTGTCTTGGCTCCGCCACCTGAGATTCCCAAACAGCTGAGTCTCTACGATATAGATGAGGTGCAGGAGGAGTACGTCGACTCAATGGATGAGTCTAGGGAGATCAATCTGCTGGTGGAAGGAATCCACTGTGCTGCCTGTGTCTGGTTGATTGAGAATAGCCTGCGTCCCATCGCCGGAGTGGAGAAGGCTGAAGTCAATCTCACCTCAAGACGCCTTAAACTCAGGTGGAATAATCAACGGGTCAAGCTCTCCAAGATCATGCAGCGTCTAGGTGATGTGGGTTATGCCTCCGTGCCTTACGACCCGCTACAGGCAGAGGACTCGCTTAAACTCCAGAATCGTCATCTGCTTTATCGTATGGCATTCGCCGGTTTTGGCATGATGAACCTGCTGTGGATATCCATCGCTCTGTATAGTGGGGCAGATCAGGGTGAGTTTCGCGAAATGTTCCACTGGGCAGGTTTTGCCCTGGCTACACCTACCTTGCTCTATTCTGGTTATCCCTTCTATAGGTCGGCTTGGACCAGTCTCAAGCATTTTCACCTGAGCATGGATCTACCCATTGCCATAGGTGCCACTATTACCTATCTGTATTCGGTCTTTATAACCGTCAGTGGCAGTGTTGTGGGTGATGTTTACTACGATACTGTGGTTAATTTTCTGTTTGTAATCCTGGTAGGTAGATACCTGGAGGCAATCTCCAAGCGCCAAGCGCTGGCATCTACTCAACGTTTGCTGGATCTACAACCGAAGGTTGCAACTGTCCAAAGAGATGGCGAGGAGGAGATGGTTCCCATTCGATCTGTAAAGATTGGGGAGCAGGTTCTGGTTCGACCGGGCGAGAGAATACCGGTGGACGGGGTAGTTATAGAGGGAAATAGTAGCGCGGATGAGGCAATGCTCACAGGTGAGTCTGAGGCAGTGAGCAAGATGGCGGGAGACAGTGTCTCTGCAGGCACCATAAATATCAACGGTGCGCTGTTGATTCAAGTAGAGGGGTTGCTGAAGAACACCGCTCTGGGCCGCATTATCCATCTGGTAGAGGAGGCTCAGGCTAGCAAAGCACCTATACAGTGTGTAGCAGACCGGATTGTCCCCTGGTTTGTAGCCATAACCCTAGGTCTGGCAACCTTGACCTTCATCTGGTGGATACGCACCGACTTTGAGTTGGCACTGATGGCATCCACCTCCGTCCTTATCATCACCTGCCCCTGCGCCTTTGGTCTGGCTACCCCGCTGTCGATTGCCGTTGCATCCGGTCTTGGGGCCAGGAATGGCATTCTGGTGAAAACCGGCGAAGTGCTGGAGACCTTCTCTTCCATCAGCCACTTTGTGTTTGATAAAACCGGTACTCTTACCGAAGGCCGCATGGTGGTTAGCTCCATCCATATGGCAGGATCGGTCTGGAGACGCGGTGAGGAGGCTCCTGACGAGGTCAGAAGACTTATTTCCAGCCTGGCCGCAGTGGAGCGATACTCCGAACATCCAGTGGCAACAGCCATTTTGGATTGCGCTGAACAGGCGGGCGTGATTTCTGAACTATCCGTAGAGAATTTTCAGAGTAAACCGGGTTTTGGCATATCAGGTGTTGTGGATGGTCATAATATCGTGGCTGGAACCTCAGCCTGGATGGAATCATGCCAGATAGAGCGAATTCCAGAGCTTGAGTCGGCCCAACAGGAGCTGGATCAGTTGGGTATTGGCACGCTGTGCTGTGCCATAGATGGCAAAGAACTGGCACTGTTTGCGGTAGAGGATAGCCTGCGTGCCGACGCGCCAGAGCTGATAGCTGATCTGAAGCAAGACGGCATGCAATTAACAATGATTAGTGGTGACCGTCGCCATACCGCAGAGGCCCTGGCCCAACGTCTGGGTGGAATTGAGGTGCTGGCCGAGGTCCTGCCTGAGGATAAAGATCGAGAGATCAGGCTGTTACAGGCGGGAGGACATAAAGTGGCCATGGTTGGAGACGGGGTCAACGACGCCCCGGCCATGGTGCGTGCGGATGTGGGGATTGCCCTGGGCTCAGGTACAGATGTATCCATCGCCAGTGCCGATATCGTGCTGGTCGGAAGTGAACTCATGGATGTAAAAATGGCCTCTAAGCTGTCGCGGCGTACGCTGCGCACAATTCGTCAGAATATCTCTATCTCAATTATGTATAATGTGATCATGGTGCCCTTGGCTATGGCCGCAATTATTACCCCATTGGTAGCGGCTATATCCATGCCAATCAGCTCGTTGTTGGTGATTGGTAATGCTGCGCGTATTCGTACCTTGTTCAGAGATAAATAAAGAATGGATGTAATTTACGGTTTGATGCCGGGGATGATACTGCTTGGCCTTGTGTCCGTGCTGGTGCTGTTTTGGGCCGCCCGCAGTGGGCAGTTTGATGATATGGATGGGGAGGCCAGCCGTATCCTGATGGATGAAGATATTATGCCTGACCATACTGGGCAGAAGGATGTGAGTGAGGACAAAGAGAGCTAGTCAGTTTGTTTGAGTACAGCTGGTTCCTAAATAATCACATCATGGCGAAGTCCATGATCCAGGTCCCATCAATTATTTTCCCGCCTTCACCATCTCCTGCAGTGGCTTTATCACCTCGTCAAACCTGTCTGGATTGACATACTGAAACACCTCTTTGCCGTTTGGGTTCAGCACGATATCTACTCCAATCTTCGGATATAGCCAGTGTTCAACCCCCGAGTCCTCCTTGATGATTGAGTCTGGTTGGCCGAAGAGTTTGCCGATTAAATCACCTTCCAAGTTTGTTTTAGGCAGATAGGTTATCTGTTGAATAACCGAATTAGCTGCTGTATCCATATCGGCTGATGCGATGGTGACCTTCTTTGCCCCATCATCCAACTGGGTCATGCGGGCACCACGTGAATACATCCCGCTCAGTATCTCTTGATCCAGCGATAGGCTTAGGATTATGTTCGCATGTAACCCGCTGATAACAACATTATTGAAAAATGCCTCGATGGATATGGCCTTTTCAGGAGAGACAAAGATGTTTATCTTTCCTTCTGAGTGGAACATTTTGCTAGCGTGCGCCATGGTGCTCTTTCCTAGGGTGAGATCAAACACCTTGGCATTACCGTTTTCATCAATATGAATGTCCCAGGGTAGAAGAGGATTGGTATCAGACTGTTTTCCATATGGGATAAGAAGAGCTACCACCAGGACAAGCATGGATATACCCAGAACACTCAAAAATATATTTTTTTCCAACACGACACCTTAGATATAATATTATTTTAACCAATGGTACATTGTCTTCCATACTACATTGGTTTGCTGTCGTAGTGAATAAAACAATAACAAGGTGCCTTATGTTACGACTCGGATCAGCAAAAGCTATCCTGTTTGCAGTATCGTTATTAGTAGCCTCATCTGCCTTCCCCGGCTCTTTGAATGATGGTTTTGTCGCCTTTAAGCAGGGGGATAAACAACTCGCACATAAGAATTGGTTACCACTGGCAATACAGGGTAATGTCAAAGCTCAGTTCCTGTTGAGTGTTCTGTATGAACAGTGGACGGAAAGATCAGAGGATCAGAAAAATGCCAGGAAATGGCTAATGGCTGCAGCCAACAACGGCTTTATCCCAGCTCAGTTCAACCTGGGTAACAACTACCGCCAGGGCCGGTATGGGATGGTAAGTAATAAGATGGCCGTCTACTGGTGGGAACAGGCAGCTGTGCAGGGCTTTGTGGATGCCCAATACCATCTGGCGACTATCTATTACCAGGGCGATGGGATACAACGAAATCCCAAAGAGGCCATGTATTGGTTTAGAAAGGCAGCTGATAATGGATATCCGGAGGCAACTGCGGTACTGGTAGAGATAAGGGCCGGTCGATTGGGCAGGATGCGGAAGGGAAGGGAAGTTGCCAATATCTCGTACGATGACCCAATGATCATATCTCCGCAACAGTCGACAACTTCAGCCAGTGTCACCTTGGGCGGGCCAACGGATAAGATAGCCGAAAGTACCAAAACCGATGCAGATTCTTCTGTAGAAGATTCAGGGCCAGCGCAGAAGATAGAAGCGCCTCAGGTGGTGAATAAACAAGAGACTGAGTCATCCAAGACGGAACAACCGCCAGCATCGGATCAGGGTTGGGTGACGCAACAGCCAGCAGTTAACTACACCATACAGCTGGTTGCGTCGGGACGTATGCGTCTTTGTGAGGGCTATGTTAAACAGTTGCGCGAGCGCTATCAGTTAGAGACCCATGCCCATGCTTTTGCCCTAAAAGGACGGAAACTATGTTCTGTAATATATGGCAGCTATGGGCGGTTTGCGAAAGCCAAGGACAGGCTCAAGCAACTACCTCGCAAGATAAGGCGAGATAACAAGCCCTGGATTAGAAAACTGGGTGGATTGCAGGAGCTAGCTAGATAGCTGAATCAATCTAACAGCAGCGCAGCCGCTACCCGGCGTCCCTCAGATGCCAGAATATTGTAGGTTCGGCATGCGGCAGGGGTAGCCATCACCTCGACTCCCAAGCCCTGTTCCAGCAGAGTTGCGTATAAAGCCGGGTCGGGAAATTGCTGCGTCTCTCCGGTACCAAGGATCACCAGTTGCGGCTTGAGCTCGCTCAGGATGGCAAAGTGGTCTGCGGTCAGGTCATCAAATCTCTGGGGTGGCCAGTCGTCAATAATCTGCTTCGGCATGACTATGACGCTGCTGGTATGACGGTGCTCATTGATTACAACCTCTCCCTGCCCGTAGGCCCGGACCATGTAGCTGTCGCCGTCGTCTGCGATGGAAAATTTCATCTTTTCAAGATACATAATGCGCTTGGGTGCGGCAAGTCGATTTATTGCTCCATGTATTTTTGGTGGGACAATAAAGTTAATTTCGCATCTTGTGATATTTATTCTGGTATTGCACTCAGATCAACCGCTAATTTGTTGTGTCTATCCAACTAATTTCTTTGACTTGTTGTCGCTAGCTCAGTTACCTTAGCTGTTTGTTTTTGACAACTCACAGCAGCAGAGGTCCCAGTGTCGACGCCTGAAATGGAAGATTTCCGTAGAATTAATCGGTTGCCACCGTATGTCTTTAATATCGTTAATGATTTAAAAGCGGCGGCGCGAGCGCGGGGCGAAGATATCATCGACTTTGGCATGGGTAATCCAGATCAGCCAACTCCACAGCATATAGTGGACAAGATGGTCGAGGCGACACAGCGCAAGGATACTCACCGCTACTCTATGTCCAAGGGTATCCCGCGTCTCAGGCGCGCTATTACCAATTGGTACAAGACCCGCTACGATGTAGATCTTGATCCTGAGACGCAAGCCATTGTCACGATCGGTTCAAAAGAGGGTTTGGCTCATCTCTCTATGGCATGCATGGGCCCGGGTGACTCGGTGTTGGTTCCCAACCCGGCATATCCCATCCATCCATATGGCTTTGTGATTGCCGGTGCCGATATCCGGCATGTTCCGCTGGTTCCGGGAGTGGACTTCTTTGAGAAGTTGGAGAAGGCGATCACCGACTCCTGGCCGCGCCCCAAGATGCTGGTGATCAATTTTCCCGGTAATCCGACCACCCAGTGTGTCGATCTGGAGTTCTTCCAGAAGGTGGTGGATATTGCCCGTGAGCATGAGATCTGGGTGATCCACGATCTGGCCTACGCGGATATCGTATTTGATGGCTACAAGGCGCCCTCTATATTACAGGTCCCGGGCGCGGATGATATTGCCGTAGAGTTTTTCTCGCTGTCCAAGAGTTACAACATGCCTGGATGGCGGGTTGGATTTATGTGCGGTAACAAGACCTTGGTAGCCGCTCTGGCGCGGATAAAATCCTACCTGGACTACGGCATGTTCACCCCCATACAGGTGGCGTCCATTGCTGCCCTGGAAGGTCCGCAGGATTGCGTAAAGGAAATTCGAGATAGGTATGAGAGACGACGCAATGTTCTGTGCGACGGACTCACGGCGGCAGGATGGTCGGTGGAAAGACCTAAGGCGACCATGTTTGTATGGGCTCCAATCCCAGAGCAGTACCAGGAGATGGGTTCTCTGGAGTTCAGTAAGAAGTTATTGAAAGATGCCAAGGTGGCGGTATCACCGGGCATCGGTTTTGGCGAATATGGTGATGATCATGTGCGCTTTGGTCTGATCGAAAACGAACATCGCACCAGACAGGCGGTGCGTGGGATCAGGGATATGTTTAGACGTGATGTAAAGGCCGGTTTTATTGCAACCGGCGCAAGCTTGGGAGAAGAAGGTTGAATCCGGTAAAAGTTGGTCTGTTAGGTTTAGGTACAGTCGGTGGTGGAACCTTCAAGGTTTTAACCCGCAATGCAGCAGAGATAGCACGGCGTGCCGGTCGCGGCATCAGCATAACTCATGCTGCCGCCAAAGGTCTGGATCCGGCCTCTATCCCCGGTATTGAGGATATTGATATTACCGAAGACGCCTTCGCTGTGGTGAATAACCCGGACGTGGATATCGTCATCGAACTGATCGGCGGTTATTCACCGGCCAAGGAACTGGTGCTAAAGGCGATCGAGAACGGCAAACATGTGGTTACCGCCAACAAGGCCCTGATCGCCCTGCATGGCGATGAGATCTTTGCCGCAGCCCAGGAAAAGGGTGTGATCGTGGCATTTGAGGCCGCGGTGGCTGGCGGTATTCCCATCATCAAGTCTATTCGTGAAGGGCTGGCTGCAAACCAGATTCAATGGGCCGCAGGCATCATCAACGGCACCGGTAACTTCATTCTCACCGAGATGCGTGACAAGGGCCGTGACTTTGACGATGTGTTGGCCGAGGCCCAGGCCCTGGGTTATGCCGAGGCCGATCCCACCTTCGATGTGGAGGGGATTGATGCAGCCCACAAGCTGACCATTATCGCCTCTATCGCCTTTGGCATCCCCCTGCAATTCGACAAGACCTACACCGAAGGTATCAGCAAGATCACTCGTATGGATGTGGTCTATGCCAATGAACTTGGATATCGCATCAAGCATCTTGGCATTGCCCGCAGAACCGAACGAGGTATTGAGATGCGGGTGCATCCGACCCTGATCCCGCAGAAGCGTCTGCTTGCCAACGTTGATGGTGTGATGAACGCAGTCATGGTGATGGGCGATGCAGTTGGCCCAACCCTGTTCTACGGAGCCGGCGCCGGATCAGAGCCTACCGCATCTGCCGTGGTCGCCGATGTGGTGGATGTGGCGCGAGCCATGACGGTAGATCCGGAGAATCGGGTGCCACATCTGGCCTTTCAGCCGAGCGAGCTTTCCGATATGCCGATTCTGGCAATGGAAGATGTCGAGACCTCCTACTATCTGCGGATGCAGGTAGAGGATGTACCTGGAGTGTTGGCTCAGGTATCGGGCATCCTGGGTGATGCCGGGATCAGTATCGAGGCCATGCAACAGAAAGAACCGGCCGATGGCGAGACCCATGTGCCGCTGGTGATGCTCACTCACAAGGTGTTCGAGCGCCAGATGAACCAGGCGATCCAGAAGATAGAGGCGCTGAGTAGCACCAACGGCGAGATCACCCGCATCAGGATGGAACAGCTAGAGGCGTGAGACTAGTACTCCGTCACCCCCTGAGTTACTGATGCACAATAGCAAGCCTGGTATCGATCTGCTGGTTCCTGGACTACTCGGTCCAATGCCGGCACTGCGGGAGATCGATATCACACCCCAGGCGCCGGTTGTTGAAAGATGCCTTGCTCGAGCCAGTGTCTCTGAAATCACCCCAAGGTATTACCCCTCTACACTTTTCCATCTGTTCGGCTTGAGCCACGCTCAGTCAGGAGATCTGCCAACTGCGCCATATTGCCGCCTGGCTGATGGCGGACAAGACGACGACGGTTACTGGTTGCAGGCATCCCCTGTGCATCTGCGGCCCGATGGAGATGGGGTGCTGCTGTTCGATGCAGAACATCTGGATATATCCTTGGATGAGGCGAATCAGCTTGCTGAGATGTTCAGACAACATTTTAGCGATAGGGGCTGGAGGCTGGAGGTGTACTCACCCCAGCGCTGGTATCTGCGTCTGGAAAGCCAACCGGATTTCACAACGTCATCCCTCTCGGATGTAACCGGAAGAAACATCGACGGTTTTCTGCCAATGGGTGGGGATGCAACCAAGTGGCATTCAATACTCAATGAAGTGCAGATGCTGTTCTATACGGCACAGCTAAACATGCTTAGGGAAGGCAAGGGGCAGTTGACCATCAATGGTCTCTGGCTACATGGAGGCGGAACCCACCATCCGATAACAGATGCCGCCTATGCTGCGGTGTCCGGTGACGAGCCGTTGCTACGCGGCATGGCGCGGGCCGCTGGAATTGAACCTGCTGGATTACCTCAGGAGAGCGCGGAGCTGGTTCCGGTTAGCGGGAAGTGTCTGGTAGTGGCGCATCTGCTGGAAAGGTCGGTGTTAGATGCGGACCCATACGGCTGGGTTGAATCACTGGAAAGGATAGATGCATGGCTGGAGCCACTACTAAAGGCAGTCGGGACAAAACGTCTCGGTCACATCAATCTCTATCCCTGTAATGGATCGGTCTACAGGATTGATGCCGGTGGCATGCGACGCTTCTGGAGAGGGCGGCGACCGCTGAGCCGCTATCTCTCATAACCAGTCATCATCTCTTTCTGACTGGTATGCAACCGACTAGGCTTTTCCATCATCGGCGGAAGGTGTAGCTGTTTCTGAATACTTGGCAGTTAGAAATATCTTTCCGACCAATAACATCACCACAACCGTGATAATGGATGGGGCGATACGGGTAACGAGGTATATATTAAGGTCCGAACTCCCAGTCAGCAAATCGGAAAATAATAAAAGCGAGGCCTCTAAAAAAACTGTATTAACAATCAACGTCAGAAATGCTCCGCCAAGAGCCCATTCGATGACACCTTTGCCATACTTATGCGCTAGATATGCGAACCAGATTGACATGATCATTGGAACCAACATGGTGTTTTCCTTTGGTTATTGCGGACTAATAGGCTAAACAGATGGATATTTTGCATGGGATGATATCGTAACATACAGCATCTGTAACAATTACTCATTTTGAATAATGTATTCCTTGGGAGGGAGTGTATCTTGTTGTTGTATATTCATTACTAATTGTGGTGATTAACAGACTATCGGGCTTTAAAAAAGCCCGATTTTGTGTCTGTTATTGACTGGTATAGGTCAGCTTTTTTTGATTATACCTACCAGATACAGCAGGATTACTGCACCAGCTACCGCAGTTACTATTGAGCCGATCAATCCGCCAGCGGTTATGCCCAGCAGACCAAATACAAAGCCGCCGATAAGCGCACCGACGACACCAACTACAATATTACCCAGTAGGCCAAACCCGCGTCCTTTCATGATGGTCCCGGCAAGCCATCCGGCAATTGCTCCTATGATTAGGAATACCAGCAGTGATGTAATCATGATTCATCCCCTTTGTTACGGAAGCTCTGATTAATTCCATTTTTTGTCATCCCGGCGTATGCCGGGATCCAGAAAAAACAAAAAACATAGATTCCGGCCTTCGCCGGAATAACGGGTTAATCAAAAGTTCCTTATGTTATTGAAAGATAAAACCTCGATAAAAATATAGAAAAAAGTACTACCAACAGGTTGATGCTATAGGTCAGGCTATTATTGTGCAACCACTCGCAATATCTCAAGCGCCAGGCGTTCCATGCGCTCCAGGCGGATATCGGCCTTGTCGATAAAATCCGCATCATAGTGTTTTGGGTTTGACCAATGTTTGCCCTTGATCTGACATCTCTACTCTTGTGGCTGGTGTATCACGCCATAGATAATCAACTTTATTCCATAGCCGCATGACGTTCTTCTACAATTTTTAATCCGTCTTTTAGTGCATCAATGCGTTTGGCTTTAAGCTGGTGCTTCTCGAACTTTTGCACCAATCCCTGTTTTCTGAGTATCCGGTAGACTGATTTTTTACAATCGACCAAATAGGTTTCGCTGTCTATTGACCAGGCATTGTGCAAAATATCTTCAAGTGCGCGGACCGAGGTGTAATCGATATGCGGTACATCTGACAGGTCTAATATCAGCACATCATATGTTTCAAAATTGGCTATCATTCGTACCATGTCTTTGGCAGCACCGAAGCTCATGGGGCCGGATATGTGGTAGAGCAGTATGCGTCCCTTTGCTGCCGCCAGGAGTTGTGACTCCTCTTCAGACAGAGGTGATTCGTCATGCGGGTCAGTGATGGCGGTAACTGATTCAATCTGTAGATCGACCATTCGTTGCATAAAGATAAATGACGCCATGATCATGCCAACTGCAACAGCTGTGATCAGGTCGACGAATACCGTAATCAAGAATACCGCCAGCATTATAATGACGCCTGCCAGGGGTACGGTTCGTAGGCGCTTTAGGTAATCCCAGTCGATGATATCGGTGCCTACCTTTATTAGGATGCCAGCGAGCAGAGCGTGTGGGATATAGCGGGCCACTGAGCCTGCCCCCAGCACTATGGCTAGCAGCACCAGGGCGTGCAGAGCGCCGGATATGGGTGTCAGTCCACCTGCACGTACATTTACCACTGTGCGCATGGTAGCACCGGCACCGGGCAGGCCACCGAAAAATCCGGCTATGGTGTTACCAATACCCTGGCCAATAAGTTCGCGATCCGATTTGTGATAGGTGCGGGTTATGTTGTCTGCCACCAGTGAAGTTAGCAGGGAGTCTATGCTACTCAGGGCAGCAAGCATGAGTGCCGATTTGAACATTCCAGCCAACAAGTCGAACTCAAATACAGGCAGTAGTGGTGTTGGTACGCCTGTGGGTATGTTCCCCAATACAGAAACCTCTCCGAGCCGGTAGACGGTCTTGCCGCTCTCAACCGCAGTGGCTATATCTCCCCCTTGCCATAGATACAACACTAGCGTGCCCAGGATAAGGGCAAGCAGTGGGGACGGTATGATTTTGTTTATGCGTTTAGGCAGAAAATAGACGACTAACAAGGCCAGACACCCAATGATCAGGGAAGGCATCATCGGTTCAGATAGAATCATTGGTAAGGCTTTGATAGACGCCATGGGGCCGGGAACAGCGGCATAGCCGAGCAGGGGAGGGAGTTGAAGCAGTATGATGATCACTCCAATACCACTCATGAAGCCGGATACCACCGGATGCGGTATCAGGTTGATATATCGCCCCATCTTTACTAAGCCGAACAATATTTGAAACAGCCCCCCCATGATTACCACGGTAAAGGCCAGGGCCGCTCCATGTGCCGGATCGTCTGGAAACATTGAGGTGTATTCTGTGAATACGATTGCCATTACCACGGTCATTGGGCCTGTGGGTCCGGAGACCTGAGCCGGGGTGCCGCCGAACAGGGCAGCAAACAACCCCACAAAGATAGCGCCGTAGATGCCGGCAATGGGGCCTGCACCGGACGAAACCCCCATAGCCAGAGCCAGTGGCAGGGCAACAACTGCTGCGGTAAGCCCGCCGTATATATCGCCCCGAATATTATTAAAGTGAAGGCCGTTAACTATTTTCATTTATTGTTTATTTCAGGTGTCAAGGGTTGAGGGTGGGAAATGTCAATCATCTCCCCCCCTCCCCGGTGTCGTTATCTGCCGCCCGGCTTCAGTCGGTCGATACCCATGAGACGCAGGGCATATTTCTGGTAGAGGGGCTCCGTGGTGCCCTTCTTCATATTGCGAATGAAATATTTTTCGAACAACACCTTGGCCCAGTGTACCCAACGACCTCGTCTGGCCCAGGTGACATTACGCGGTGGAATCTGGGGCAGGGCGATAAAGGCAGCCCCCACATCGCCCATATCGGCCAGACAGAAGGCGTTCCAAGTGGCGACCGCCTCCGGCTGGCTGCCGTTGAGGTCGTGCCATATATTGTTAACGCTGGCGGTAACCATTGATTCGATCATATAGCCGGTCTTAGGTGTGCCGGTGGGGATTGGCGTTGCCTCTACCGGAGGAATAGCTATGCATACACCAACGGCGTAGATATTTGGCCACTTTGGATTACGCTGGAATTTATCTACTTTAACAAAGCCGCGAGGGTTTACCAGATCCTCTCCCACTGCGTTAACCGCATCTACGCCCTTAAAGGCGGGCAGTATCATAGAGTAAGAAAATGGAAGCTCGTGGTGTTCAGTCTCTTCGCCCTTGTGGTTGTGTGCAACCACGTGCATCTTACCTGCCTCAACCTTGGTGATCTTGGCGTTGGTAATGAAAGATATGTGGCGTTGGCGCATTTCTGATTCCAACAGGCCTTTTGAATCACCGACGCCGCCGAGACCCAAATGTCCAATATACGGTTCTGATGTTACGAATGTCATTGGCACCTGATCCCTGATGCGTTTGCGACGCAGGTCAGTATCCATGATCATGGCGAACTCATAAGCGGGTCCGAAGCAGGAGGCGCCCTGAGCGGCACCCACAACGATGGGGCCGGGAGAACCCTTGAAGTCCTGCCACTTCTCATAGGCCTCTTCTGCGTGCCCAAGGGTGCAGACAGATTCAGTGTGACCCTCAGGACCAAGACCTTCAATCTCGTCAAAGGCAAGCTTGGGGCCGGTGGCGATTATCAGATAATCGTAGCTCACAGACTCTCCGCTGCTTAAGGTCAGCTTGTTTGCATCTGGATCAATTGCGTTTACTGTAGCAACGGTAAGATTGATGCCTTTGTTCTTGAGCGGTGCTTCAAGATCAAATGTTACCTGGTTACGGGTACGCCAACCTACGGCAACCCAGGGGTTTGAAGGAATAAAACTGTATGTGGATGAAGCGCTGATGACAGTGACGTCATGGTCGCTTCCAAGTTTAGCTTTTACGTCGTAGGCTGCTGGCAGCCCACCGGTACTTGCTCCAATTATTACAATATGAGCCATAGGGTTCTCCTGGTTAAAAAGTTGCTACAAGATTTTAGTTATTATTTATTCCATTTTTTGAAACGCTTAGTTAGCGGTAAATTCTTTACAAAAAACGGGGTCTTAGTATAACTAAATCGATTTGTGGGGCAAATAGTTTAAAATGTGACGGATTAGGTTGGGTTGGTTTAGGTCGGGTTGGTCCGGTAACTATTTGTTTAGATTGGGTTGTTGGGATTAACCAGCCCCATTTAGCTCTTCAGTGGGACCTGTCTGTAGCCTTGGTACGCTATTTTTACGCGCCAAATAACCTGTTCCGCTAAACGCGAGTTAATCAAAGGTTTCTATAGATATGCTGTTGTGTATGACTAAAATGGTGAAAAAATAGATGGTAACTTCTGAAGAGTAATCAATGCGTCTCAAGACAAGTATATTTTTATGGATATTTCCCGCTGCTGTAGTGCCGCTGGCTGCGCTGGTGTTGATTGTTACCACCTATAGTGAAAGCCAGTACACCACAAACGTAAACCGTGAGGTGCATAACAGTCTTGATAGCATTGCCAGCACCTTAGACCGCAGGCTTTTGGTCGAGCGGGATCTGGTAAGAGGGCTTCTTTCGGCGCCGGCTACACAAAGGTATCTACCCGTCCTGGACCAGCACCTGGAAGGCAAGCTCCACCCGCAATATGTACTTCGAACGGAATGGATAAGTGGATTTCTGAAGACGTTTCAATCCATCATGCAGGATTTGGGGACTGTTCGCATTCTTGATACCCATGGCAGTACGGTTATAAAGGTAAACTCGATGCATGGGGCAAAAGCTCTGGGCGGTAAAATCACCGAGCTTCCATCTGTAGAGGATAAACTTGAGGCGAAGGAATTTTCGCCGTCACTAAAATCTCTTCCGGCACATGATGTGGGCAGCGTTCTCTACCCTAGGCATGAAAAAGACGAGATGATTGCAACCCTGCCACCGCTGTTGAGTACCATTGTTCCCTTGGAACATGGTGACAGGCTGGTTGGCTACTTCCTGGTAAACCCACCACTCAGTTCCTTGGATAGAATACTTGATAGATCCCCCAGACTGAACAACGCCAGTTTGTTGATTGCCGAGCGCAACCCGAATGATCCTGAGCGTGATGGCCTGATATTGTATGACGACACCGAAAATCTTAGATTGGATGGAGAGCGCAGTTTCGCCGAGCGGTTGAAGGACGTATATCCGCAGTTATATACCGATGCTCTTAACCAGGAATCTGGCTTTCTTGATGATGCAGATCGTAAGACCAGGGTATATTTTCTGGAATACAACCCATATCCTGACCGGCTTATTAGCTGGGTTATTATTAGCCGGGTTGATTTGAATGAGTTGTATGCCCCGTTTGAACGAATCAAGCTGGGCGTACTTGTAAGTATGCTCATCGCACTCATGATAAGCCTGGTATTGGCCAAGTTTGGTGCCGAGCAGATCGCCACGCCAGTCGGTAAACTGGTGAAGGGATTGACCGCATATGCAGACGGTAGAACCAGAAAACTGGATGTAGGCGGACCTAAGGAGATGCGCCGGGCAGGTGAGGCGTTTAATCATATGACTCGTAAGTTACTCCGCATCGAAGAGGAACGAGACCAGGCGCATAAGGCCATGGTGCGGACGGCAAAGCTGGTGTCGGTTGGACAGATGGCGGCCGGTATTGGCCATGAAATAAATAATCCCCTGGGAAATATCCTCTCCCTGACAAAGTTGATTGAGCGTGAGGTACCAGAGGAAGAGACGCGACTGAGAGAAGATGTGCAAAAGGTCCGTAAGGAAGCGGATCGGGTATCCAGGATCGTAAAGGGCATTCTGAATTTTGCACGCCAAGTGCCACCTGATAGGACTCGTTTCGAGGTTAAGCCATGGTTGGAGGAGACCATAGCCCATGTTCAGAAAGAGGCAAAGAAAGGTGAAATCAATATCAGATTGTTCGCTAATGATGGACTGATGCTGGATGGCGACCGAGATCTGTTGCAACAGGCTATGATCAATCTGCTGAACAATGCTATACATGCATCTCCACCGGGCGGTGAGGTGAAGGTTTCAGCCATGGTGGCCGATGCCGTCCTGCAACTTATTGTTGAGGACAACGGCAGTGGGATCTCTCCAAAATTGATGAGTAATATCTACGATCCATTCTTTACCACCAAACCGATCGGGCAGGGGAGCGGTCTGGGGCTATCAATTTGCCTGGGGATTATTGAGCGTCACGATGGTGTGCTAGAACTTATAAACAAGGAGGATGGTGGTGTGCGGGCATCTATTTCGTTTATTTCATGATCTGGTTTGGAATAAATGTAAACTATTGGTGGCACAACATAATCGCCTACGCAAGCAAAATGATTGGATGATTTGGTAACATAATTAAATATATGAACAAAGAATACACACTTCTATTTGTAGATGATGACCCGACCGCCGGAGAGCTGCTGCAGCGCTTTTGCGAAGGCACGGCCTATAACAGCCGTATCTTTCATGACCCCAGGGAAGCGCTGGATTTTTTCATGAAAGAGGGGGCTGACGTAATTATCACCGACCTGCAGATGCCGGGAATGAGCGGCATAGAATTGCTCGGCGAGGTTAGGAACCAGGACTGTGAAGTCCCGGTGATCATAATAACGGCTCACACCACTATCAGTAGTGCGATTGAAGCCCTCAGGCTAGGCGCCAGCGATTTTCTGAAAAAGCCATTTGATATGGAGGAGTTGCTGCTGCTGGTTGATAAGACCATGGAGCGGACAAGCTTGCGTAAAGAAAACCGCATCCTGCGAGCTCAGCTTGAGGATGAGAAGAGCACCCAGGATTTCATCGGTAATTCAGAGGCCTTACATGAGGTGTTCCACACCATCAAGAAGGTTGCTGGTGTTCGCTGCAATGTCATTGTCGAGGGTGAATCCGGCACCGGCAAGGAGTTGGCGGCACGGGCGATACACAACATGGGACCGGTTTCTAATCGACCATTCGTAATCATAGATTGTGGCGCTTTGAGCGGCACTCTGTTGGAATCAGAGCTGTTCGGACATGAAAAAGGTGCGTTTACCGGAGCTACCTGTTCCAAGCAGGGGTTGCTTCAGGTCGCAACCGGTGGCACGGTTTTCCTGGATGAGATCGGAAATATATCCGATGCCATGCAGGTCAAGCTACTCAGGGCTATCCAGGAGCAGCAGATCACCAGAGTGGGTGGGGTAAAACCCATCAACATAGATGTACGTTTCCTGGTGGCGTCCAATCAGGTGTTAGAAGATATGGTGAAAGAGGGGCGCTTCCGCGCCGACCTGTTCCATCGAATCAATGTAGTCAAGATAATAATGCCGCCGCTACGGGATAGGGTTGAGGATATTCCGCTGCTGATAAATCACTTCGTTGATATCTTTGCCAAACGCTACAATCGCGAGGTTACCGGATTCGACACTGCGTCGATCAAAAAGCTTGAGCAGTACAGTTGGCCGGGAAATGTGCGGGAACTGCGCAATCTGGTTGAACACCATGTGGTGCTGGCCGATAGCGCCGAGCTGAAGGTGGATTATCTGCCGGACAGCAGTGCCCCCAAGGATGCCTTGGATGATGATTTCCCCACCCTGGCCGATCTGGAAAGACGCTACATCAAGAAGGCAATGGACCACTTCAACGGCAACAGAAAGATGGTGGCAGAGGCATTGGGTATAGATAAATCCACGCTTTGGCGCAAACTCCAGCAGTATGAGTAAATCAAAGGTGATTTAGCCTATAACCCAAACCTTTACCTATCTGTCTTTATTTATCTTTGGTGTTTTCCTTGTAGTTAAAGATCTCATCCAGGGTCTTGTTCTCGAAGATATGACGGCCTGTGCCGTAACCCAACTCCCGGTATGCCTCAAACTGGGCCTCATCGAAAAATTGGTCGCCAGTGGTCTGGTCAGGGAAGCTGGGATGAGTACGTTTGTAGCCGTATATATCTTCCGGTAGATTGGGGAATACGGTGGTTTTTAGGAACAGCACTGTGCTCTCACTGCCATCTTCGTAATAGATTTTTCCCAGGGTAGAGGGCTTGAGTGATATGTGGTCGTCAGGCTTAGGGTGTAGTGGTTGTGTATTGATTACCATGAGCGCACAGAAATCAGCTCGTATCCGTTCACAGGCCCGTGCCAGATCTCCATAGGTCCATTTGGCATCAGCACCGGCATCCGCCACAATGATGTAGCGGCATTTGCGCCGAACTAATTCGTATAGTCCCAGGTTTTCGAAATGCCCGCCGTCAGAGAGGTGTAGGTAACAACTTTTTTCATTCATACCCCAGCCGAACATCTCTCGCAAAATATACAACTGCCAGAATGGCCGGGAAAATAACTTGCTCAATGTCTCGGGTAAGCGATGCGCACGATTGGGATTACGCGCCCAGTAGCCTAGACGCACGTTGAGCAGCGTCATGATAAAGGCGAGGGGGCGCGAACGAGTCACACCGGTATTGGGATCTACAGCGGCACCGGAGATGGCGAAGGCTGTGGCCAGATTGGTCTGCCCAAATTCGTAGTCTTTAGTGCTCATATAACCGGTGGCTTCGGAGCCGATAAACTCTGGGGTGAAGATAAAGTTATCGCCGCCACGGGCACGGTATTTGGGATCATGCGAACCTACGGTTACCATGTTGGTATTGATGATGTGATAAGGAGCGCTTGTCTGTTGAATGTCCTTCAGATAACACTTGTCTGAGTTCTTGAAAGAGGCCTCATTGCTGGTCGCAGAAAACTCAGGCATAAAAGCCTCCAACAACCGGTCACGGTAATAGCGGTGCATGGACACCAGGTTTACGTTAGACACCATGCCGGTAAGCAGGCTCACACATAGCCCAAGCAAAACAAACTGAGTTGGGTCTAGAGATAAACCAAACAGGTCTAGTTGGTTTGTCCCATGTAGGTAGATGGCATAGTGATATAGCCACAGCAACAGGCCAAACAGCAGCAATACCAAGCCAATCCGTAGCAGCCAGGCCACCGAGCCTTTGGTTTCATTGCCGCGCTTGCGGCCCATCCAGCCAGCCAGAAAGCTAATCACACCAGCCAGGGTGACGGAGGATACGGCCTCCTTCCACCAGGGCTGGAAATGGCTGTGTAGCCAGTCATATATCAACGGCGTCAGCCCCAACACCATTAGCGCCAGGGCAATAGTCAGTAGACGTCCCTGCCATACATGTACTTTGCGGCGCTGATTGAAATCATGCTGCCTGATATTCACTGAAAATAGCGCGTAGATGAAGAACGCTACCAGCAGTGCAGCAAATATGCCTACCCCGGCGGCAAACAGCAGTGGAAAGGCATCCGGGAGTTTCCAGGATTCTAACCAAGGAATTTTAGGGTAAAAACTACATTGGGCCGTGAGGCCATAGACAATAGCTACAAACAGGGGGATGAAGATCAGTAGATTTATAAAGATGCCGCGCAGTACCGCTGTACCCAGAGCTGCTGCACCCAGACCCTGGCCCGGCGTCAGGTAAGATGAGTGACGCCGTAGCCAGCGGAGAACGCGCGCTGCGGCTTGGTCTTTGCAGGTGGTGAGAAAGGGGAAGTCTTTGCCTAACCTGGACATGAACCAGGTGAGGGATGAACCGATATAGCCGCCCCCTGATACTGTGGACAGGTAGTCTACTTTAGGGAGAAACTTGTAGTAATTCATGGCCTGAAGCAGACCGAGATTAAATGTGGCAGAACGAATCCCGCCGCCGGACAGAGCCAGTCCGACACTATCTTTATCTGGATTACCTTCTGGAAGACCGGACTTGCGTCGGCGGGTTTTTATCCGCTCATGTTCTGCGTTCAAGACATCTTCGAAACTTTTGACATCAACAGATTTGCTCATTGCAGTCTCCCTGACGCGCATTTCTTAGTAGTTAGTAGTTCTGATTAGATGATACGAGCAGATCCATACTAAGCTTGATTAAACCGCTAAGTAAAGTCATGCGTTGGGGCGTGTTGCCGGGATGATGCTAACAGGTTCGATTCAGTTGGTTCCGCATTACTTGTACATTTTGGATCTCATTAGAGGTTTCAATTCGCAATCATTCAATTGCAAAATGCAATATCTATATATCTTGGCAGCAACTACCACAATGTAACTTGTTGATTATAAGGATTATGTGGTTATGGCATCATTGTTGCTATCTTGTGTTCAGCAGTTTTAATGATAATTTATAACGTAAGCTTAGGAGGAGATATGGAGCGTAATAAGACATTCAGAGCTATACATGCAGCTTTGTTGATATGTTGTGCAGGTTTTGCCCCAACAGTGTTAGCCGAGGCGTCTGCACAGATGCTTGCAAATAACTGCGTGGGTTGTCACGGCCCGGACGGTAATAGTCTTGGACCGGCAAGTCCGTCGATCGCCGGAGAGTTAAAGGTTAACTTTGTCGATAAAATGAAGAGCTACAAGACGAAGGGTGGACGTTATTCAACCATCATGGGGCGTATCGCAAAGGGATTTAACGATAAAGAGATTGATCTGATGGCAGAGCATTTCTCCTCGATTAAACGGACTAACCTCCATCAGGAAGTGGATAAAAAAATGGTTGCCAGAGGCGCCAAGATCCACGATAAAACCTGCAAGAAGTGTCATTCTGAACCCGAAGAGGACGATATAATTCTGAATGGGCAAATAAAGCCATATCTTCTGAATACCATGCATGATTTTTCCCAGCTGGATGCAGATAGCATTCGCTCTAAAGACGTCAAGAAGATGGTTAAGAAGCTGAAAGAACTAAGTATGGCTGATCGCAAGGCTATTGCCGATTATTACGCCAGCCAGAAATAACAAATCTTTGGAGGATATTTAGAGATGACAACATTTTCACGTCGAGATTTCATGAAGGCATCCGCTACTGCGGTAGCAGTGGTAGGGTTTCCAGCGATTGCTCTGGGTGCCGGGAAAAAGGTAGTCGTTGTGGGTGGCGGTACTGGCGGAGCAACAGCAGCCAAGTATATTCGTATGCTTGATCCGTCAATAGAAGTTACCTTGATCGAGCAGAACAAGAACTACTTTACCTGTTATATGAGTAATGAAGTTCTGAGTGGTGAACGCAGTATGAACGATATTATGCACGGCTATGGTGGCCTGGAGAAGCATGGTGTTAAGGTTGTGATTGATACTGTCACCGGTATTGATCCGGCCGCAAAGAAGATTACCACCAAGGGTGGGCATACCTTCGCCTATGATCGCGCCGTACTTTCACCTGGTATCGATTTCAAATGGGAGACCATTGAAGGTTATGACGCCAAGGTGGCCGAGAAGATTCCACACGCCTATAAGGCCGGTCCTCAAACGGCAAACCTGCGTAAACAACTGGAAGCAATGAAAGACGGCGGCACGGTGATTATTGCGCCACCGACAAATCCCTTCCGTTGCCCACCGGGTCCATATGAGCGCGCCTCCCAGATCGCAATGTATCTTCAGGCTAAGAAGCCCAAGTCAAAGATCATCATCCTTGACCCTAAGCCTAAATTCTCCAAGTTTGGTCTGTTCAAGCAGGGCTGGAAGGATCTGTATGGTTTTGATACCGCCAACTCTCTGATCGAGTGGCATGGTACTACCAAAGATGAGGTGAATGGGGTGGCAGAGGTTAATGCTGCAGAGATGACAGTAACCACCGGCTCACTCAATACTGTAAAGGGCGACGTAATTAATATTATCCCGGCGCAGAAGGCAGGCAAGGTTGCTTTTATGGCAGATGTTAATGAGGGAGACTGGTGTCCGGTTAACAAGAAGACCTTTGAATCAACTAAGCATAAAGGTATTCATGTAATCGGTGATGCGAGTATCGCCAGCAAAATGCCGAAATCTGGATACTCTGCCAACTCTCAGGCCAAGGTCTGCGCAGCAGCCGTGGTTGGTATGTTGGGCGGCAAGATGGACGGTGGAACTCCATCTTACGTCAATACCTGCTACAGCATCGTCGGTAAGGACTATGGTATCTCCGTAGCCGCAGTATATCGTTACAACGAGGAGAAGAACTTGATTGCCAAGGTCGAGGGTTCCGGAGGTCTAACACCTATGGATGCTTCTGCTGAGGCTAGGCGGCGTGAGGTTGAGTACGCCTATAGCTGGTACAACAATATTACTGCCGATATATTCGGCTAACTTCACCACGGGAACCCCTGGATGTGGGGTTATTGCAGCACATGGAAGTGCCGCTTTTTTCTGGTCATCGTATATTGAAGATATAGCAAAGATATATCAGATAGTTATACTGCTCTGATTAGGTAGAAGTCTGATCAAAGCAAACACAATTAGTAACGTCCTACTAGCCCGTATCTTATGATGCGGGTTTTTTTTGTGCCGGATGTGATGGTCCAAGAAGGATGGAGTTGAGTAATACTAGTGCGCGCCGACAGACTTGAGGATTTCTAACGCTTGTGGTTGGTGTCGCTTAAGCGCATATTCCGCGGCAGTGTTGTCGGCCTTATCCTTTGCGGATAGATTAGCTCCATGTTGCAATAACAGTGAAATAACCTTTGTGTGTCCGCCTGCTGCTGCTTCCATCAATGCCGTAATGCCAGCATCGTCTGAGTTATTTGGATTCGCGCCGCGTTTAAGCAGGATCTCTACAATCTGCTCATTTCCCTTTTCAGACGCCCAGATCAGCGCGGTACCGCCTTCCGAAGTTTTTGCCTCGATGTTTGCGCGGTTATCCAACATAAGAGTAACCACATCAGGGTATCCCCGATCAGCTGCGTGGATCAGGGCGGTGATGCCGTCATTGTTTTTTTGATTTGGATCTACGCCGTGTTTAAGTAGTGTTTTAACTACCTTGATATTTCCTTTAAAGGCGGCCGTAGTCAGTGCGGTGTCGCCATGCCGGTCGATTGAGTTTGTGTCTGCATTGAATGAGAGTAGCTGTTTGACAATCAGGTCATTGCCACTGCTGGCAGCAATCATCAACGCATCCCATCCTGATCTGGTCTTGTTGGAAACGTCAGCGCCCATCTCAACCAACAAGGCAGATATGGCTGCGTAGTTATTTTCCGCTGCCATGGTTAGAGCGGTACATCCAGCAACAGAGCGTGAATTTACTTTTGCTCCATTGGCCAGAAGTACTGCAGCAGTCTGCCAGCCGCCACTCTGAACCGCGCGCATTAGCGGGGAGACGCCAAATTTATTTGTACTATTGACGTCTGCACCCTGTGTTAATAGATTTTTCACCTCTTCCGTATCATCAATGGTTGCGGCTTCGCGTAGGTGAATATTGAGCTGTTCAATAGGCTCTGATGCCAGGCAAATTGAGCTGGCAAAAAGTAGCAGCAGTAAGATGAGTGCTATTGTTGCAGATGACTGGAACAAGCTGTGGTTGCGACACATGATTATTTCTCCTTTGTCGCTGTGGGCAATTCTTCCTTCTGTTCTGGAGGCTCAGGTTCATCTGGTTCCTCATGTGCAATGCCTTTATGACAATCGATACATGTTTTGTTAGGATCATCACTGGCTCTATCATGTTTTTTTCTGGCTGAGCGCGATTGTTCGCTAAGATCCATATGAGAAAAAGAGTGGCAGTTTCGGCACTCTCTTGAATCTGTCTCCTTCATCTGTTTCCATACTCTGCTCGCCATCTGCCAGCGGCGCGCTTCGTACTTCTCTGGGGTGTCGATAGTGCCGACTATTTCATGCCATATGTCTTTTGAGGCTAGGATCTTTGCCCTGATCTTGGGCCAGAATTGCTTGGGTACATGACAGTCGGCGCAGCCCGCATGGACGCCGGAGCCGCTTTGCCAATGCACTGTCTCTTGCAGTTGTTCATAGTTCCATTGCATGCTGTGGCAGCTGATGCAGAATTCCGTATTATTTGTGTTGTTCAGAACATACCCGAACAGGCCGGAGAAACTGACGCCAAAAAGGAAAATGGCAAAGGCAATCAACAGCATCCTGTGTTTTGAAGTGCGATTGGATTTTGCCTCGTTGTCAGCCATAACCTCTCCTCAATTGTTGTGGCTGAGATGCCACGTTATTCTTGCCGTTTTATTGTCTTATGACAGTATTATTGTCTGATAATATTACCTTTTTCTTTATAGAGCATACAATCAGTTATTGTTGGCGTTACCCAGACATTTCTAATGGGGCGTTAAATTATTATTAGGTTTCTTTTGGGCTATTGCTTGTACCTGGGGGAAAAGATGAAGTCTTTGGGGAAATCGGGGTTGGCCCAACCACTTTCTGCTACTTTTGAGGGGGCAGGGTGGAGTCTGGATGAGTAGTCTATCACAGCGATTATTTCTTCTTTAGAGAACCTCTGAAGCTGTTTTACCATGTTTCTATTTGCATTTCGGCGCTTGCCTGATTGGATCCATAATAGTTGTCTTAGAAGATACTCATAGTTCTGTCCCTGGATGCTTGGGTGGAACTCCTTTGCATCGCCTTCGCCTTTTTCGCCATGACATTTGGCGCATTCCTTTGCGTATATCTCTTCGCCAAGTTTCAGGTTGTCTCCAGGCCCGGTGACATTTGCCGGTGTCATCTTGAGTGCCTCGACATATGCGGCAACGTCTGCAATATCCTGCTGTCCCATAACCTGCGGGCTGGTAAAGGGCAGCATGGTTGGATTGTCGCGATTGCCCTGACGGATGTCGGTGATCTGCTTGATTATGACACTGCTGTGCTGTCCAGCAATCTGGGGGATGTGTCCATCCTTTGTGCCCCAACCTTCAGGGCTATGGCAGAGGGCACAGGTAGCGAATGTCTTCCTGCCATTCTCCAGGTTTGGGATTAATTGGACGGTTTTTTTTGTGTTTTCATTTATTTCGAATGCGGGAGGTTCACCAGCGATCACAATGCTGCTAACAGTTAGGAGTAGAAGGTCGAATGCAAACTTTATCTGGGGTATTATCATGTGGCTCTCTCAGTAGTTCTACCAGGCAGTTTAGGATTTCTACCAATCATAATACATAATATTACCTGCGATTTATTGGATTAATTAAAAACTCTAGAGTTGCAGTAAAATAGAACAAGTGCGTTTGGAAAAACAGAAACAGTCGGTGGTTATTATTTAGTGTAGCGGTGTGAGTTGGTATCTGGGTTCAGGATGGGTCTTCTATGTTATTGCACTTCATCAGTCCTTGGGCTATGGCCGCTGCAAGTTCCTCAGGTACGAATTTTTCCAGGATTTCATTAGCGCCGCTCTTTTTGGCCAGCTCCGCATTTATGCTGCCATTTAAGGAGGTGTGGACTAGCACATAGAGATCTGCCAGGGCAGGTGTATTTCTGATCTGTTCAACCAGGGTGTAACCATCCATCTCGGGCATTTCAATATCGGAGATTATCATGGGTATGCTGTCGGCAATGTTCGCACTGGTTTGCCCTGCCAGCTCATTCAGTAAATCCAGGGCCTCTTTACCATCGCATGCCATAATATGAGGTACGTTTATCTCATTCAGGGTGCGGGATATCTGTTTCCTCGCCACAGACGAATCGTCAACCATCAGAACCTTTTGGCCTTCGGTCATAAACTTGCCTGCATCTATTTGCGCAGCGGTTTCAAGATCAGGGTCAATACCCAGAACCTCTACTAGAACACGCTCCACATCCAGTATCTCAATAAGTTCGTCATCAAACCGGATTACGCCGGATAGGTAACTATTGGAAGTTATTCCCATGGGTGGGGGCAGTACGTCACTCCAATCAATTATCACTATTCTATCAACCATACTGACCAGAAAGCCCTGAATCCGTCGATTGAATTCAGTGATTATTATGAGGTTACGTTCGTCGTCTGGAAGTCGTCTTTTCCCTATTGCTGCGGAGAGATCTATGATCGGTAGGTTCATCCCGCGCAAGTGTGCCATACCTTTAACAGTAGGATGGGATTGAGGGATCTGGTTGAGGGTGGGGCAGGGGATTACTTCCTGCATCTTGAGCACGTTTATCCCAAAACGCTGGCTTCCCCCTAATCTGAACATTAGCAGTTCCAGTCTGTTTCCGGAGCCTATCTTGGATTTATCCATAACCTTCACTCATGCCTTTGGGTGTCTCTCGCAAAATAGATGAGTAATAGCTCCAGATCTAGTCGGCCAGTAATGAATACGTCTGGATTAGTTGTGCTCAGCGATCAACTTCTCCAGCATCGCGGAGAGTTCCGTAGGTTGGAATTTAGGCACATAGGCATCGGCACCAACCCCCTTGCCCAGTGCTTGGTTGGCCTCGGCGGTCAGGGATGAGTGCATCACCACCGGGATGTCGCTGAAGCGCTGGTCTGCCTTGACCTTGCGAGTTAACACGTAACCATCCATCTCCGGCATCTCCACATCTGTGATGATTATGTCGATAAAATCGCTTACGGAGCGCCCAGAGTCCTCCGCCTTCTCTGCTATCTCTTTAAGACGCGTCCATGCCTCTGCCCCGTTCTTGGTGACAATAAAGTTGAAGCCCATGCGTTCCAGGGTGTTTTGAATCTGATCTCTTGCCACAACTGAATCGTCAGCGAACAATACTGTAATGTTCTCGCTTTTGTCATGCTTGTTGATACCATCGTACAGTGATTCAGCATCATACATGGCGGCGGTATCTGCCAGTACCTTTTCCACGTCCATGATCATTACGAGTTTTTTATCAGCAAGCTCGGCAACTGCGGTTACCAAGCCGCCAAGTCGACTGGTCAGCATGGAGGGGGGCGCCTTAACCTCGTCCCAATCGAGTCTTTCAATGTTGTCTACAGAATGCACCAGAAATCCCTGAACGTTCTTGTTGTACTCTGTGATCATTAGGATTTTTGGGCCTTCATCTGATTCTACCCCGCAGAACTTCTGGAGATTAATTACCGGTACCATGGACCCACGCAGGCTTACCATGCCTTCCACGCTATCTGGCATATCCGGGGCATGGGTTATTTCAGGTACATGCATTACCTCTCTGACCTTGAAGACGTTTATCCCAAAGACCTCATCCCGTCCAGTTTTGTTGTCTTTTCCCAGGCTGAAGAGAAGAACCTCAAGTCTGTTTGTTCCAGCTAGCTGGGTTCTGTCATCAACTGACTGAATAAAGTTTGCCATCTTTAGCGCTCCAGTTTTCGGGTGAAATCTCTGTTTTCTGTTTATTCAAGCGAGAGTTATTCTTGAGAAATCCAATCTGCACCATTTGTTTCCCACTACCAAGCGGTCTATCGGCCATTTGAGGGATAACTTTAGGGCGTTGTGACCTGCGGGCGTATACCTAAGTATTTAGCTTGGTAATAGCAGGCCAATATTAGTATATTATACTATGCGGATTGATTAATATCAGTGCCGCACGTACTCCTCTCTGTTCCACTTATAATGAAGTAACTATGTAAAGTTGAAATAGGGTTTAGATCCATATGTATAGACTAAATTGGCAGGGAAAAGCGGTTGCCATCTCTCCTATTGTCTACCTGATTATGCTGGTGGCGCTGTGTTTCGGTACAGCTCAAGCATCCGATAACGCTAAAAAGATGGAATTGGGCATAGATGAGTACACGGATACCAGCGCGGCACATAGTACGGGCAATCTGCCTGGTAAGAAAGCAGTCAAAGAAAGTATCTCAACGGCAGATCACACTGAATTCAAGGAGTTAAAGGGACCGTTCAGCAATGGTCCAGAAGTTACCAAGGCCTGTTTGGAGTGTCATAACAAGGCAGGCCACCAGTTTATGCAGGGGATACACTGGACCTGGGAGTACAAGCACCCAGTCACAGGTCAGACTCTTGGCAAGAAGCACCTAGTCAACAATTTTTGTACCAACTCCAGAGGTAACGAAGGGATGTGTGCCCAGTGTCATGCTGGTTACGGCTGGAAGGATGAAAGCTTTGATTTTTCTAACCAGGACAATATCGATTGTCTGGTATGTCACGACTCCACCGGCACCTATTACCGCACTCCAACTTCTAAAGGTAATGAGGCCTGTTCCGTCATGTTAAAGGGCAAGAAGCCCATCCAGTGGGCCAAGGTGGCCCAGAGCGTAGAACTTCCCAGTCGTTCGAATTGCGGAACCTGCCACTTCTACGGTGGAGGTGGGGATGGGGTGAAACATGGTGATCTGGACTCATCCCTGAAGAATCCACCGCATGCACTTGATGTGCATATGGATAGTGATGGTCTGAACTTTAGCTGTACCGAGTGCCATCGGGGCGAGGGGCATCAGTGGTCCGGCAGCCGCTATAACATGATGGCTCGTGACCCCAAGGGTGTGGGTAAACCGGGTATGCGTCGCCAAGTGGCCACCTGTGAGAGCTGTCATAGCAACTCACCTCATCCCGGTGTGAGTGTTAAAGCCATTAAGCTCAATGGACACACCGACCGGGTTGCTTGTCAGACCTGCCATATACCCACATTTGCACGGGGCGGGGTTGCCACCAAGGTTGATTGGGATTGGCGCACCGCCGGCAAGTTGAAGGATGGAGAGGGTTTCAAGTTGAAGGAGTATACCCAGGGTAACGGTGAACACCGGGCTACCTATAAATCGATAAAGGGTGATTTTAAATATGGTGAAAATCTAGTTCCTCAGTACGCCTGGTTTAACGGCGTTATGAACTACACCACCATTGACACTAAGTTTGATCCAGCATCTGGTCCAGTGCCAATCAATGATTTTACTGGATCATTTGAAGACTTGGATTCACGTATCTGGCCCTTCAAGCGCATGCATACGGTGCAGCCCTACGACAAGGGTAACAACACCCTGGTATATATGCATCTCTGGGGTGAAGATAAGGATGCCTTCTGGGGTAACTACGATTTTGGCCGTGCCATCAAGACAGGTATGCATAAGAACGACAAGCCTTACAGTGGTGAATATGGCTTTGTGGATACCAATTCCTATTGGCCCATCACTCACATGGTGGCGCCAAAAGAGAAGGCATTGGAATGTTCTGAGTGTCATTCTAAAGAGGGTCGGCTAAAAGAACTTACCGGTTTTTACATGCCTGGGCGTGACAGTTTTGGTTGGATAGAAATAATCTGCTGCCTCTCCATATTGGGTGCACTGTTCTTGGTGTTGATGCACACCGCTGTGCGCTACGCCATGTATAGAAAAGAGGTTAGCAAGAAAGTAGGGGCAGAGAATGACAATTAAGGTTAATCGAGAGAAACGTGCGGTAACGATCTATACCGTCTACGAGAGGTTCTGGCACTGGAGTCAGGCTATTTTAATCTTTGCTCTGGCGTTCTCCGGCTTTGGACTGCATGGTACCCATAGCCTTATGGATTTTGAAACAGCAGTCACGGTGCATAGTTATGCCGCGATCTTGCTTATTGTGTTGTGGATCTTCACCACTTTCTGGAACTTCACTACCGGTAACTGGCGTCAGTTCCTCCCCAATACCAAGGGGCTGTTTGCGGTAATCCGCTACTACGCATGGGGCATACTGCTTGGAGAAGCACACCCGCACAAAAAAACCCTGCGGCGTAAACAGAATGCACTACAAGGTCTGGCCTACCTTACCTTTATGGTAATAATCGGCCCTGCACTTTGGTTAAGCGGTATCGTCTATATGTCCTATGATCTGTGGAACAGCGATCCGAGCGTAGCGAATTATCTATACATAATTGCTGGAATTCATTCTCTGGCTGCATATTTTATGATTGCCTTTGTCATAATCCATATATACATGACCACAACCGGCAAGACTCCGCTCCATTACATCAAGACCATGATTACCGGAGTGGAAACTGTGGAGCTGACGGAGGTCGAAAGGGCCTATCTTGAGCAAGAGCATCCAAGCCGTCTCAAGGATGATGCAATGGAGTCAGATGCGGGGTAAATAAATAAAAATACGAGTCGCAGGTTACTGCGACTCGTATATTGGGAATTGTTGCTTCCTGGCTGGATATTTCTCAGTTATTTTGAGCGCCTTGATCAATCCATTTCTCAATCGCGGATATTTCCGATGCAGGCATGGGGTCTTTGGAGTGTGGCATCCGAATAGACTTATCCACCTTGCCTGAAACCAGCCTATACAGTGAGCTTGAAAGGGAGTCACCTGCCACGATGACGGGGCCGAATTTTGTCCCCTTCATTAGATTCTCATAGGAGTCCATCCGAAAACCGGTTGTGAGTGCCCCTTGTCCACCTTCCAGATGGCATTCAGTGCAATGCTTGTCGATAATGGGTTTGATGGTTGCTTTGTACGAAACGTTTTTCTCGGGACTGCAGGCAAACAGCAACATTGCCGCGCTGATAGAAGTAAATATTAATGCACTGATTTTTCTCATATTTTATACTCCATGTTAAATGTATCTTAGTTTGTTATTTTGTTTATTCCTGGCCTTCATATATTATCGCGGCAGCTTTTTAGAAATATTTAGTATTTTTGTTAATAAAAAAATCCGGTCTCTAATCCGCACGCTGCATAGGCGGGCCGTCATTGGATGATTGCAGGGTTATACTGTTATTTGCTTGGGGTTTTTGTGGTTTTTTCCGTTACAATGGACAATTCAGCTCCCAGGCTTGATACTGAAGTAGTCAGCCAATCATTTCCTGCATTACTACTCTTTAACCACTTTAGCTCTGCCAGAATCCCTCGACAGCCATATGCAGTCCGCCAAAAATCTGTTTTCTTACCGTAAGTATTGGGCCACGCGTTTTGGTGTGGCTCCGGTTCTGCCAATGTCTCGGCAAGAGATGGATGGGCTTGGCTGGGATAGCTGCGACATTATCATTGTTACCGGTGATGCCTATGTGGATCACCCCAGCTTCGGTATGGCTCTGATTGGTCGACTGTTGGAGGCTCAGGGATTCAGAGTCGGGATCATCGCCCAACCGGATTGGCACTCGGCGGAGCCATTTCGAGCCTTGGGCGAACCCAATCTTTTCTTTGGAATCACTGCCGGCAACATGGATTCTATGGTGAATCGCTACACCTCCGACCGGCGCATCCGTTCTAACGATGCCTATACCCCGGACGGTGCAGGAGGCAAGCGGCCTGATCGTTCCGTGGTGGTCTATTCTCAGCGCGCCCGTGAGGCCTATAAGGGCGTGCCGGTTATCATCGGTGGAATCGAGGCCAGCCTGCGCCGCATAGCGCATTACGACTACTGGTCGGATAAGGTGCGTCGCTGCATCCTGCCGGACTCCAAGGCGGATATGCTGATATTTGGTAACGCCGAGCGCGCCATTGTGGAGGTGGCTCATCGGCTGGCGGCGGGTGAGAAGATCTCCGAGATTCAGGACGTACGCGGAACCGGGTTTATGCGTACCGATACACCTGAAGATTGGGTGGAGCTGGATTCCACCAGCCTGGATACCCAGGGTAAGAATCAGGCTGTCTCTCGGTCGGTAGGTTTACAGCATCTCCCGCAACAGGATAAGCGTTCGCGCTTGGTAGTGCGGCTGCCGTCCTATGATCAGGTAGTGCAGGATAAGGATCTATATGCCCATGCCTCTCGGCTGCTTCATCTGGAGACCAATCCAGGCAATGCGCGCCCGTTGGTGCAGCGGCATGGCAGGCGTGATGTCTGGCTGAATCCGCCTCCGATTCCGCTGGAGACCAAAGAGCTGGACCGCATCTACGAACTACCGTATACCCGCAAGCCGCACCCGGCCTATGGTGATGCCAACAACCCGGCGTGGGAGATGATCCGCTTCTCCATCAATATCATGCGCGGCTGCTTTGGCGGTTGTACCTTCTGTTCCATTACCGAACACGAGGGGCGCATAGTCCAGAACCGTTCCGAGGATTCGGTGATCAAAGAGATTGAGACCATCCGCGATACAGTTCCTGGATTTACCGGTACTATCTCTGATCTGGGCGGCCCCACGGCCAACATGTATAACCTGCGCTGTCGTGACCCCAAGGTGGAGTCATCCTGTCGCAGGCTCTCCTGTATCTATCCGGATATCTGCAAATTCATGAGTACCGATCACAAGTCTTTGATCAGTCTCTACCGGCGTGCTCGCAAGGTGCCGGGTCTCAAGCGCGTGCTGGTCGCCTCGGGTCTGCGTTATGACCTGGCGGTGCGTGATCCTGAATACATCAAAGAGCTGGTGACCAATCATATAGGTGGCTATCTGAAGATTGCCCCGGAACACACCGAAAGCGGTCCGTTGGACAAGATGATGAAGCCGGGCATCGGCAGCTACTACAAGTTTAAGCAACTGTTTGACAAGTTCTCTAAACAGGCCGGAAAAGAGCAGTACCTTATACCTTATTTTATCGCTGCCCACCCCGGCACTACCGATAAGGACATGCTGAATCTGGCAATCTGGCTCAAGCAGAACGGTTTCAGGCCGGATCAGGTGCAGGCGTTTCTGCCTACGCCACTGGCCTTGGCATCGGCTATGTATCACAGTGGGCGCAACCCACTGCGTAAGATAAGGGACGGGTCCGAGAAGGTGTTTGCTGTACGGGGTATGCGCCAGCGTAGATTACACAAGGCGTTTCTGCGTTATCACGATCCGGAGAACTGGCCGCTGTTGCGCGAAGCCCTCAAGAGCATGGGCCGGGCTGATCTGATCGGCAACGGCAAGCAGCATCTGGTGCCATCGTTTCAACCGGTCGGTACCGGCGGCAACACCAGATACAAGCCTGAGATACGGAGCAATCGAAACGGTAAACGCGCGGTCCGAAAAAAGGCTGCGCGTCCCACTTCACGTAGACAAAAACCGCGCATTAGGTGAAAAATTATTTCCATTTTATCCTGCAGAATGACGCCCTGACGGTACGGGGTAAGGATATTTTCGTGATGTTTATGCAACAAACTAAAGGTCTGCGGTTTTTTCAAAAGAGTGTTGAAATACTGACTTGGTCTATGGTCAGATATAACTGAATACGGAATCTTAACCTAAGTTCGCTTTTAACTCACAATGAAAGGGAGTTTTACCAATGAAAAAACAGCTAGTTGCAGTAGCAGTTGCCACCGCGATTGCTGCTCCCATGGCCGTTAGCGCAGACGTTACCATATACGGTCTGCTGCACTACAGCATAGACAGCGTTGACTATGATTCCGGCGTTAGCGGCGTAATCCCTGGTACCGGCATGGACGACCTCGCTATCGGTTTTGATGGCATGGGCGTAAACAGCCACTCCTCATTTTTTGGCATCAGGGGTTCCGAGGATCTGGGTAACGGTCTGAGCGCTGTGTTCCAGATGGAGTTCACCATCGACGGTGATGATTTGGGTGGCGTCACAAATGACCGTAACACCTACGTTGCCCTGGCCGGTAACTGGGGTGTCGCAGGTATTGGTCAACTAGATACCCCATACAATGTTTCTACCGCAAACCTGGAACTGTTTAGTGATACCGTTGGTGATTACAATCAGCTGTATTTCGATGATATAACTACGCAGGACGCCGTGTTCTACATGAGCCCGAACTGGAACGGCTTCTCCTTCGTAGCTGCTGTTGTCCTGCCTTCAACTAGCACTGACGCTGATGGCATCGAGGCTACCTCCCTCTCCGCTACCTACCAAAATGGCCCTTTCTTTGCCGCCTTGGCCTACGAGGCTCTCAGCGGTGAATATGTAGATGACCTTTACGCTACTATTGTTAACAACGATTCGGATTATGACAAATGGCGTCTAGGCCTGGGCTACACCGCTAATGGCTTCCATGTTGGCTTCATCTATGAAGACCGTGATCTTGACAGGATTGGTGATGGGGACTCATGGCAGCTCTCCGGCAGCTACACCATGGGTAACAACACCTTCAAGGTGGCATATGGTGAAGTAAATGATTTTACCCGTAGTGGTACAACCGGTTCTACAGCTGATCTGCCCGATGCGGGTGCCGTGGATTTGGCCGTAGATGGAGAGCAGTGGAGCATCGGTCTGGACCATAAGCTGAGCACGCGTACCAAGGTCTATGCTGCGTACACTGATTTTAATAATGATGCAGCCAACCTGGATTGGGATGCGCTCTCAGTTGGTATCGTACACGAGTTCTAAGTTGATGCTTAGAACCTGAGTTGTTAAACGGGGCCTTCGGGCCCCGTTTTTTGTTGGATGGATTAATTGGTTTAGCGTCGGTTGGTTTGTGCTACCGGGGGCAAGATCAGATTACCTGACACATCAACCCCGCCGCAATAACTGATATACTTCCGTGCATGCGAATAATCAGAGGGTGAGGACCTGAACAAGATGCGTTATATCAGTACCCGCGGTGGAGTAGAGCCGATCAGTTTTTCCCAGGCTGTAATGATGGGGTTGGCCACAGATGGCGGTCTGCTGCTTCCTGAGAAGATCCCGAATGTTGACGCGGAGACGCTTAAGCGCTGGGCGGGACTCTCGTTTCAGCAACTGGCGGTCGAGGTAATGCTGCCTTATGTGGGCGACGACCTTAGCCGTGCGGAGCTGACTGAACTGGTCGAAAAATCCTACGCCAGCTTTTCCCACCAGGAGATCACCCCGGTAGTCGCTATCGGTGACATGCATATTCTGGAACTATTCCACGGCCCGACCGCAGCGTTCAAGGATGTGGCCCTGCAGTTTCTTGGCAACCTGTTCGAGCTGCTGTTGGAGCGCAGTGACGACCATCTGAATATCCTGGGCGCCACCTCCGGCGATACCGGGTCTGCTGCCATCTATGGCGTGCGCGGCCAGAAACGCATCGACATCTTCATCCTGCATCCACATCAGCGGGTCTCTCCTATCCAGGAACGACAGATGACCACCGTTCTGGATCAGAACGTGCACAATATCGCCATCAAGGGCACCTTTGATGACGGTCAGAGTATCGTCAAGCAACTATTTAATAATCTGGAGTTCAAGGATGAATACAACCTGGGCGCCGTTAACTCCATTAACTGGGCACGCATCCTGGCTCAAGTGGTCTACTACTTCTACGCCTGGGGTCGGGTGACCGAGGGTAACCCGGACAGACGTCTTACCTTTTCCGTGCCAACCGGTAACTTTGGCGATATCTTCGCGGGCTATATCGCCATGCGCATGGGGCTGCCGGTGGACAAGCTGGTATTGGCCACCAACCGTAATGACATCCTCAGCCGCTTTGTAAACAGCGGTGTGTATGAAGCGCGCCAGGTTCACCACACCAAAAGCCCATCCATGGACATCCAGATTTCGTCTAACTTTGAGCGCTATCTCTATTATCTGATGGATGAAAACCCCGTCAAGGTACGCGAGCTGATGGATAACATGGCCCGTGATGGCAGACTTGAGATATCAGCGGAAAAGCAGGAACGGGTACGCAAACTGTTCCGGGCTCAGGCGGTGGGTGAAGCAGAGACCCTGGAGCAGATTTGCGCCACCTACAGATACAACAGATATATCCTGGACCCCCATTCTGCGGTTGGAGTGAAGGCTGCGGAGGGTATTCCAGGTGCAGTATGTCTGGCCACGGCGCACCCGGCAAAATTTGGGGAAGCCGTACGCGAGGCCATCGGGATTGAGGCCGAGCCACCACCGTCACTTCAGGGACTGATGGAGAAAGAGACCAGATGCACCCTGATGGATGCGGACAGCGTTGCGATCAAGGACTTCATGCAAGAGACCTTGGCCAGAAAACAATGACCACGCAGCCAAGAAAAATAAACATTGTTGATACCACCCTGCGGGATGGTGAACAGACCCAGGGCGTATCCTTTTCTCCCGCTGAGAAGTTGAACATTGCCAGGGCTCTGCTGGAACAGCTCAAGGTCGATCGGATTGAGGTTGCCTCGGCGCGCATCTCCGAAGGCGAAAAGGATGCAGTTGCCGCTATTCTGGAATGGGCCAGAACCAAGGGTCTGGAAGATAGGGTGGAGGTATTGGGCTTTGTCGATCACCAGGCCAGTGTCGATTGGATCATGGCTGCCGGGGGCAAGGTGATCAACCTGCTTACCAAGGGCAGCAAAAAACATTGTGACAACCAATTGCGTAAGACCCTGGAACAGCATCTGGAGGATATCCATAAAACCGTCGGCTATGCCAAACAGCAGGGCCTGGCGGTAAATGTGTATCTGGAGGACTGGTCCAACGGCTACGCCGATAGCCCGGAATATGTTTATGCCCTGATGGAAGGACTGTCCGGGCTGGATATCGGGCATTACATGCTGCCCGATACCCTGGGTGTTCTCACACCGGAAAAGGTGCATGCCAGCCTTACGGATATGATCAAAAGATTTCCCCAGGCAAATTTTGATTTCCATCCGCACAATGACTACGGACTGGCCACGGCCAATTCACTCATGGCGGTAAAGGCCGGGGTCAGCTCTATCCATTGCACCGTCAACTGTCTGGGTGAAAGGGCGGGTAACGCCTCTCTGCCCGAGGTGGCGGTTGCCCTCAGAGATGTTATGGGGTTTGATCTTTCCATCGATGAAAGCCACATCGTACGCCTAAGTCAGATGGTGGAGAACTTTTCCGGTAAACGCGTGGGCGACAATACGCCCATAGTGGGCGCCGACGTATTTACCCAGACCAGCGGCATCCACGCCGATGGCGATAAGAAGGCCGGTCTGTACGAAACCCGCCTCTCTCCCGAACGTTTTGCCCGTCGCCGTAGTTATGCCCTGGGTAAGATGAGTGGCAAGGCATCGTTGCAAAAGAATCTGGAGAAGATGGATATATCTCTTTCGGATGAGAATCTGCAAAAGGTGTTAAAGCGGGTGGTGGAACTGGGTGATTCGAAAAAGAGCATCACCTCTGAAGATCTGCCATTCATCATCGCCGAGGTGTTGGAGAGCAGAGACTACGATCATATCGAGCTAATCAACTGCTCGGTTACCAGTGGATTACAGCTGGAATCCACCGCCAGCATACGGCTGCGTATAGGTGACAAGATCCACCTCTCTGCCGGGATCGGCAACGGTGGTTTTGACGCCTTTATCAGCGCTATGAAGAAGGTTCTGAACAAACATGATATCCAGATGCCGCAACTTCTAGACTATGAAGTACGCATCCCTAAGGGTGGCAAAACCGATGCCCTGACAGAGTGCGCCATCACCTGGTGGGATGAGTCTGGCAGTATGAAGACCAGAGGTGTTCATTCCAATCAGGTCTTCGCAGCCATGAACGCAGCCATCAGGATGCTGAATATACGTATTCACCGGGCTGCCCTGAGCGAATAGATGGGTTTTCCCCAAGCCTTAGCTCCATCCTAAAGTTTTGAGCATGGTTGTCGCTAATATGTTGGTAAACCCGGCAGTTAAGCCGCAATGGGGGACTGGTGGTGGCAGAGATAAAAAATGAGGAACTGATCAAGGCACTCGAAGAGTGCGCTGATCAGTTGGAACACCTTAACGGTATCTATCCCAAACTGGCTTCCGAGGTATCTCATGAGGGGGTGCAGTACTGGCGCAAACGCAAGGGTGAGATCCACCTGGTAATGCAGGAGATACAGAAGCGAGAGGGGGTTGAGGTGGTGGTTAACCTGCGCCAGGTGGCGTCAGATCTGCTGGTGTCACACAGCATCGAAGAGGTGCTGGACATGATGTTGCAAGAACATGGTGTTGAACTTACCGCAACCAAGCTTGTGAAGATGGTGGGTAAGCAGGCCTACCTGGGCGCTCTGAAAAAAGAGGGGGGGTTTCTGCACAAGAATGGTATTTCCAATGAACAGATTGCTGAACTTTGGAATGAGTTAGAACGCCCCGGTCCAGGTGGTGAGCAGTGGTGTAAGGAAACCGTCACCCTGATTGCCGGTGAGTAAATTATCTTGTTGATGCAGTTACGCCATAATTGGTTGCATCTGATCGAATTATCACCCCTTTCCTAAGATATTTCCCTCGGCGATCCGCCTAGGTACTAAGCTCGTCTGCAGAATCAATCTCCAGTCTGAAACTACTAACCGGAATAGAAGTCAATTGGTATACTGCCCTGCATTATGTCAATGGCTGGATCCAGCCATTCTGCATATACTGGGTATGGACTAAATCTATAGGTGTGACGAAATACAACAATCATATATGAACATTCGAAAATTCCTCCCTCTATACCTGATACTATTTTTTGCATTCACCGCAATTCTTGTGGTGGTGTTCAAACCATCCGCTAATAAGAACAGCCTGCCGCCAACCCCGGTTATTACCGTGGAAACAATGGACGTTGAACCTAAAGAGTATCAGGTGATGATTAGCTCTTTTGGCCGCATAGAACCACGTGTCCAGGGGCATCTTGTTGCACAGGTGTCTGGTCAGATCATTGAGGTAAGCCCCAACTTTCGTGATGGTGGTTTTTTTAAGAAGGGAGAGGTGCTGGTCAAGATAGATCCGCGTGACTACGAGATTCAGGTGGATATTGCGGAGGCTGAACTGGCAAATGCCAAGGTTAACTATGCTGAGCAGCAGGTACTGGCTGACCAGGCAATCAATGACAGAAAAACATTGCGTAAGAGAGGAATTGCCTCGGATTTTGCCCTGAATATCCCGCAACTGGCAGCTGCTAAATCACAGATTGGAGCAGCCAGGGCAAAACTTAACAAGGCCAAGTTGGATGTGGAACGCACTCAGATACGGGCATCTTACTCTGGGCGCATCTTGACCAAGAGCGTAGACATAGGAGAGGTGGTATCCGCCAATACCAACTTGGCCAGTCTGTACGCAACCGATCTGGTTGAGGTTAATCTGCCAATCAAGAATAGTGAGCTGGCGTTCATCAACCTGCCGGAACCTTCAGAGTCTGGTAGAAGCGGCAACGGGATTTTAGCTAGGGCGAAGATCATAAATAGGCTGGGGGGGAGTGAGCAGTCATGGCCAGCAGTCCTGGTACGGGCAGCAGGAGCAATTGACGAACAGAGTCAACAACTTACTGTGACGGCGCAGATAGATCATCCCTACGCTGTCAACGACGACCGTCGCCCACTAAAGATTGGGCAGTACGTGACGGCGGAGATTGGAGGCAAGACTATAGCAGGGGCCATAGTCATTCCTAATGCAGCCATCTATCAAGGCAGTTATGTTTATCTGTATCAGGATGGTTTGCTACAGCGCAGAGATATAGAGATTGCCTGGCAAAATAGCAGAGAGGCCTTGATCAAACAGGGGGTAACCGCTGGTGAGCAGTTAGTGCTCACGCCACTGGGCAGGATTAGTAGCGGCACGCCGGTCAAAAAGACCAGGCCGAATAACAAAGCGCTGGCAAAGCGTGGGCAAGACGCTGGGGTAGATGAAACATCAGAAGCCATACCTCGCAAGCGGGGCTTGCAGAAATGATCGCTTGGTTTGCGCGCAATCATGTCGCGGCAAATTTGTTGATGGTGAGCCTGCTGGTAGTCGGTCTGTTTTCGCTTTCTGAACGCATCCCTCTGGAGGTATTTCCCACCCTGGATTCGGAACAGGTGAATGTCAGAATTACCCTGCGTGGCGCAACCCCGGAAGATGCAGAACAGAGTGTTGCTATCCTGGTGGAGGAGGCGATACAAGATCTGGAAGGGATCGAGGAGATAACAAGTCGTTCTACCGAAGGTTCAGCCCTGGTAAGTATAGAGGTCGACTCTAGTTATGACCCTAGAGAGCTACTATCCGATATTAAAAGTCGGGTGGATGCCATCAACAATTTTCCGGCCGAAGCGGAAAAACCGGTTATAAACCTGCTAACCCGGCGCCGCGAGGTCATCTCTGTAGCCATAGCCGGGCCTTACTCAGAGAAAGAGATACGCGCCCTGACCGAGCAGGTACGCGATGATCTGCTGCGTACCCCAGGGCTAACCCAGATTGAGCTGGATTCGGTGCGTGCCTACGAGATTGCCATTGAGGTATCGGAGGATCGCCTGCGTCAGTACAACATTTCACTCAAGCAGGTTGCAGATACTATCGCCAAGAGTGCCCAGGATATATCTGCAGGTAGTATCAAGGCGGACGGGGGGGAGATCCTCATCCGGTCCAAAGGCAAGGCCTATGACCGCGAGCAGTTTAACAATATTGTAATTCTCACTAGACCGGATGGAAGCCTGGTGTTGGTCAAGGATCTGGCTCGCGTGCTTGATGGGTTTGAAGAGAATGATCTGCTCAGTCGTTTTAACGGCCAGACGGCTGCATTCGTAGACGTCTATAGAGTAGGTGATCAGAGTGCGATAGATGTCGCTGACAAGGTGATCGCCTATGTTAATCAGCGCCAGGCCGACCTGCCCAAAGGGATGGAGATGACGGTATGGCGTGATCGCTCCAAGATTGTAAAGAAACGGCTACAGACCCTTACCACTAATGCAATTCAAGGCGGTATTCTGGTACTGCTGCTACTTACACTGTTTCTACGCCCCTCCATCGCCTTCTGGGTATTTATTGGTATCCCGGTTAGTTTTATGGGGGCGTTCGTCTCCATGTCCTATTTTGACGTTACCCTGAATATCATGAGCCTGTTCGCTTTTCTGCTGGTTCTGGGTATTGTGGTGGATGATGCCATTGTCACTGGTGAGAACGTATACACCCACCTGCGCCATGCCGAGAATGGTCTGGATGCTGCCATTAACGGGACCAAGGAGGTCGCTGTTCCGGTTACCTTTGGTGTGTTAACCACCATCGCTGCCTTTCTTCCTCTGGCCTTCATTGAGGGGCACCGAGGACAACTGTTTGCTCAGATCCCTATCGTGGTTATCCCCATCCTGATCTTTTCTCTGATCGAGTCCAAGTTTGTACTGCCGGCCCACCTAAAACATATAAAGTTACGCTCGGAGCGCAGAAGTGAAGGCAGACTGGAACGCTTTCAGGTCAGGTTCGCGGACGGTTTTGAGCATGCGGTATTAAAGTACTACCAACCGTTCCTCCGGGTGGTGCTGGAGTTTAAATGGACTACCCTGGTTACATTTATCGGTATCCTGTTTCTCATGGTTCTGCTGGTAAAAACTGGCTATACCAGGTTTACCTACTTCCCGCGGGTTCAGAGTGAACTGGCCAGGGCCAGTCTGACTATGCCTGCTGGTACCGTGTTTGAAGTGACCGACAGTTATGTCAAGAAGATAACCGATGCCGCCTTCGTGCTGAAGAAGAAATATCGGGACGGTGATGAGGGTGATCTTATCCTGAATGTTCAGTCCACCACCGGTACCAAAGGTTCCAACACTGGACGTGTGATGTTTGAGATTGTATCGCCGGAAGATCGTCAATCACAGATAACCAGTTCCGAGTTGGTGCGGGAGTGGAGAAAGATGATCGGCGTTCTGCCAGGGGTTGAATCCCTTACCTTCAGGGCAGAGATAGGACATGGCTCGGATCCAATAGATATCCAGTTTTCGGGTAATGATTTTTCTACACTCTCTGAGATAGCGGACAAGGTGAAGGAGTATCTGCATCAGTATCCGGATGTATTTGATATCGAAGACACCTTTTCGGATGGTAAGGAAGAGTTGCAGTTGGAACTCAAGCCCGAGGCCCATGCTCTGGGCTTCACCCGCGTCGATGTACTCAATCAGATACGCCACGGTTTTTTTGGTTATCAGGTGCAGCGGATACAGCGTGGGCGCGACGATATCAGGGTGATGGTGCGTCTTCCTGAATCCGAAAGAAAATCTGTATTCAATCTGGCTGATCAGCGCATCACCAACAGCAGTGGCCAGAGCGTCCCCCTGGGGCAGATAGTCGATCTGCATCCCGGTAACAGCCCAACTTCAATCATTCGTATAGATAGATACCGCACGGTCAAGGTTACGGCAGATGTGAATAAGGACAAGGCAAATATGACCCTGATCCGGGAAGACCTGAACGGTTATCTCCACGACCTCATGGCGCAATATCCAGGGGTTAATTATAAAGCTGGTGGTGAGGCCGAAGAGCAGAAGGAGTCATTCAGGTCGGTTGGGATTGGTCTGCTGATAGTGCTGTTTGTAATCTATGCGTTGCTGGCCATACCGTTCAAATCATATGCGCAGCCATTTATTGTCATGTCTGTTATTCCATTTGGTGCCATCGGTGCCCTGGGTGGACACTGGATCATGGGCATGGACCTCACCATGCTAAGCATGCTTGGCATGATGGCTCTGGTTGGAATCGTAGTAAACGATAGCTTGGTGCTGGTGGATTACATCAACAAACACAAACAGAACATGGGTATTAAAGAGGCCATACTCAAGGCAGGAGTAGCGCGCTTTCGACCGGTGATGCTCACATCTCTCACCACCTTCATGGGCCTGATGCCGCTACTGTTTGAGCAATCAACCCAGGCCCAATTTCTCATACCCATGGCCGTATCTCTTGGTTTCGGAGTTCTGTTTGCCACCTTTATCACTATGCTGTTGGTGCCGGTCAATTACATGCTGTTGGAAAATGGTAGAGAAAAAATCCAGCGTTTCGTGAATAACCGGGAATTCAACTTTGCAGGGAAGAGCAATACAGAAGAGTGATATTCAGCTATCGAAAGGCCTGTATGAATACATGCTCTCTGTATCTACACGGAATACAAATAATAAGACAGGATGTAGGCATCTCTATCCCCATCTCTGCCCTATAGGGTATTTGGTAAATATCGTTATTAGATTCTACACCACCTTCTGCTCATTGGCATGAGAAGTAGTCCTAGGCCCAATAGTGCCAAGAGGCTTGGTTCTGGCACAACCCTATCTTGGGTAAATGCCGTTATGGTGATCTCTTCACCTCCATTATCCACGTCACCGAATATCCACGACAGTTTGAACAGATTGTCACTATCCGCCCATATGCTCAGATCCATGGTAGGAAAAAGGATGATGTAATCAAACTTACCTGAACCGACGTTGTTGCTAAAAGTTATGGTATCCAGCGGGTCGGGGGTATAGATATCCGGAATCGTAATGGAACCGGGAGCAAGAACAGGACTCGCAGGGTCATAGTCTCCATCACCTGATTGGAACAGATTATCCAAGGCCCAGGTATAAAGAACCGTAGTGCCGTCACCATCAAGAATCTCGATCTTGGCTGATGCATATAGATCAGGATTGCCGCCTGTCTCGTTTTGGTCAAAGGTGAATGCTGGAGTGCTCGTAGCAAAGTTCGTCTGCAAGTAATCGTTCAGGTCCTTTACTAGAAGATCTCCGGTTGTGGCAGAAGTACCCCATGAATCATTTATAGGATTGATGTTGGGGTTAGTTGTTGGATCTGGAAGAGGAGCCGGGTTCGTCTGGCCTGCAGATCTGGTCGTGACAATGACGTCCAGAGTGCCGGTTCCTGCCGCCTGATCCCATCCGTCCAAGGGGAACAGGTAATCAAGCACGCGTGTCGAATATGAATATCCATCATCATATTGGATGGTAACAGGTATGCCGTTTATGACGTCAGTTGGGTCGGGTAACACTGGGGATGCGAAAATTGGACTGCATAGTAGAGTCATGCATGCCACAGACACGCTACTACGAACCATTAACTGTTTATGTTTAGCAGTGAGATATTTCATATGACCTACTCCTTCTGCATGCAGCTAAGCCGCAATAACGCGAAATAGGACTTAAAGTTATTAACCCTGCATGCACTCTAATATTCAGTACATCTGCATTATTTACGCCAATCGTTAATTACTTGTTCATTAACGGTAAGTTACAATTTTATAAAATTTATCTATCGCAAATATTTACCGTATTTGTAAAGAAAATCGACAAATCTTGTAAAGAAAAACCGACAAAATCTGTATAGAAAACCGGCAAAAATCAAAGCTTATTTACACGCATTTATAGTGGGCAAATAACCAACCCATTTATACACTTTGACTGGTTTTTCAATGTCTGTGTCATTCGAGGCGCTTGGGTGACGCGGCCTTTGTCAAACGGCTGTGAGCTATTTCTAAACAGGTGAAGCTATCTCTGACCTATGATGGAAGCAAAGAAATAGCGGAGTGCAGGCTCTTCACTTCTGATGCCAATGTAAAGGTCTACATCGATTGGGGTAAATAATGCAACACAATTTTCACTCCTGTTTATATCAGGAGCGAAAGTGTTCTTTCATTAAGTAGGAAGTGCTGGTGTGGCGGTATGTCTTTACGCCTAGTTGGTCTGCCCCATGGTGTAGTGCCCATCCTGAAAACCAGTGAAATACTCTTGGACCAGTGGATGCTGTACCTGGGATTCCATCAGATCTGACTCTATATTGCATTGTGCTACATAGGTCTCATGCTCACTCCCATCCACTAGTATGTGATACCAGGGTTCATCCCTGGGTGGATGGCTGCGGGCAACCTGTTCGTACCACTCTTCGGATAGCATGAATTCATAATCTACGTCATAGATTACGCCGCGATATCCGAAGAGCTTGTGGTGAACTAACTGACCAATATTCCACTTTGCCTGTCTCATGTGCCTGCCCCGCATCAGTTGCCGCAATAATCCTGTTTGAGTAACTCCCTTGTGGTTGATAAGTTTTTGTCCTACCCAATGATAGACATAGTTTTAGGTCCCAAGTTCACGCAAGATTTTTTGGCCACAGTTTTTTGGATCAACTGGTTGGGTGAGAAGAGTTGTTTATAGCACCCGGTTATTCTGCAGGAATGGATTGTTGAGACGTTCTTCTCCGAAGGTTGATTCCGGTCCATGTCCCGGAATAAAGGTGACATCGTCACCCAGCGGGAAGAGTTTCTTGTTGATTGAATTGATCAGCGCATTGTGGTCGCTTCTGTCAAAGTCTGTTCTTCCTACGGAACCTTTGAATATCACATCCCCGACGAAGGCGACCTTTGACTCGCGGTTATAAAAGGCGATATGTCCCGGGGTGTGGCCGGGGCAGTGGTGTACCTCCAGCGTAGCCTCACCTATCTGAATCTTGTCGCCCTGGTCCAGGCGCCTGGTCGGAGTAAATGCGCGCACAGATTTATAACCGAACATAGCTCCCTGGTGTGGCAGGGCATCTATCAGGAATTTGTCATCCAGGTGTGGGCCTTCGATTGGTATGTCGAATTGCTCGGCCAGATCGGCTGCCGCCCCCACATGATCGAAGTGAGCATGGGTTATCAGAATCCGCTCCAGTTCAACACCCTTATCCTCGATCAATGCCACGATCCTGTCGGTTTCACCACCCGGGTCTATCACTGCGGCCTTATTGGTGACATCACACCAGACCAGGGAACAATTCACCTGTAGTGGCGTAACCGTTATTACGGCGTATTTCAACATCTTGATCTTTGCTCCATTTAAAGCGGGTTAGAATCCGAATAGCGCCCAGGAAACGGGTGTGCGGCTGTATGCTACCGATACAATGTAAAGGAAGCAAAATATGGCAACAATTCCGCTGATGATGCGCACACGCATGCTTGATCCGCGTTTCAGCGCGATACTGCCAAAAATTATGTATATCACCAATACCAACAACTTGGTTGTAAGCCATGGCGCTGCAAAAGGGTACTGATGGCTCATCAGCGCCATGGTTATACCGGCAAGCAGCAGCAGGGTGTCATTGGTGACGGAGATGTATCTGACCGGTTTTTTATGCACCCAGCCGCTCTTCTGCATCATCCAGTAGAAGCGGAGCATAAAGATGCAGATGTTCAGGGTCACCGTGGTGAGATGCAGATGTTTTACCCAGTAATAAACCATTGTTACAGCAGAATTTCAGGTAGAATCGGGCAACAATACAGTGCTGTCTATTTCAGGTCCAATCCAAACGGAAGATTGAGAATGGTTTTCCTGATAAAGCCTCCCTGTCAGGGGCGGGGCGTGCTGCATCACAACCAACAACTCGAATATATGAATTTTACATTTGAACCGATAGGTTTTATCCGTTCACCCTTCAAGCAGAAGTTTGGTATTCCGCGTCAGTCAGGTCTGGTGCCGGAGGTGCGCGCCAGACTGGAACTGGTCCCGCCCTATAACAGCCCGGAGGCGGTGGCAGAGCTTGAGGGCTACTCCCATATCTGGCTCCAGTTCGTGTTTCATCAGACCCTGCGCGAGAAGTGGCAACCTCGAGTGCGGCCCCCACGTCTTGGTGGTAACCGGCGGGTTGGGGTGTTTGCCAGCCGCTCTCCATTTCGACCAAACCCTATCGGTCTGTCCGTGGTTAAGCTGGAACAGGTGACGGTGGACGGGGAAGAGGTTGTGCTTGAGTTGTCCGGGGTTGATCTGCTGGACGGGACGCCGGTATTGGATATCAAACCATATGTGCCTTATGTAGATAGTATCCCGGATGCCCTATCCGGTTTTGCCCCGGCGCCGCCGGATGCACTGCTCGGCGTGCGGTTCTCGGGGCTGGCTGAGACTCAGTTAGAGGAACGTGAAGATGGGGTCGATCTGCGCGTCTTGATAACCCGACTTCTGGAGCTTGACCCACGACCGGCGTATGCGGAGGAAGATGGTCGTGTCTATGGTTTTCGTCTGTATGACTTTGATCTGCGCTGGCAGATGGATGGGGATGAGATACTGGTTCTGGAGCTGGCAGGTTAGCTGTTCTTGTTAAACTCTATCACCTTCTTTTGTGGTGAAAGATTGATCTCATCTATGGCCGCACCTCTGCGGGCAGAGAGCATCAACCAGGCCGCCCCTGCCACATCATCTGCGGTCAGATGGGCGTCGTCATCCGGACCGGGCCGGAAGGAGAGGTCGGCGAAGAAGCCAGTGTCTACCATCCCCGGGTTGATAATCCCCACCCGGACCCCGGAACCTGAGCACTCTTCCCGCAGGGATTGGGTGAATCCGCGCAGGGCGAACTTGGTGGCCGAGTAGACTGCGCCGCGCTTGCCGCCGGACAGGGCGGCCTCTGAACCCATCAGGATGATGTCACCATAACCCCTGGACTTCAGGCTAGGCAGGAACTCCCGTATCAGCAATATCTGGCTGGTGAGATTCAGGTCAATCATCTGCCGGATCTGTTTAGGAGAGAACTCCTCCAGAGAGCCAAAACGGCCGTAACCGGCGTTGCAGATGATGGCGTCGATATTCGGGTTGGCTTTGCGCAGTCTGCGGATTTGATCCGGCAGTCTATCTATCTCCGACAGGTCTATGGCAACGGGGCTGAAGCCATCAGTCTCGCTGTTGTTTTGGGTTCGGCTGATGCCGATCACACGGCAGGATTCACTCAGCAACTTATCGCTTATGGCTCTGCCAATGCCGCGGCTTGCCCCGGTGACCAGGATGGTTCTGCTGTCTGGTGTCATCGATTATCCCTGATTGTTGTTAGCAATGTATCCAGCAGGTCCATGCGTTCCCGGATCAGGCGTGACACCGTCTTGCCGTTTAGCATGGCTGTCGGGTTAAGCCTGTTGTCTGAGACCACCTTGAGACAGTAGATTCTATCAGGGCTGGTGTGGTTCAGGACAGAACGGTAAAAACCTGCGGCCTCCATCTCCACCAATGCGTCCAGGTCATAGCCGGTATCCGGTTTCGTGACCGAGACCACCTGCTCACAAGGGCAGAGCAGATCCCCCTTTGTCTCCAGGTGCCAGATCTGACCAGTCTCCTTATCTTCAATCCGGCTAGCCTGAAAGATCTCTCCCACAGGATGGCTGGGGTGACCGGCGATTCCGAGGTTGATCCAAATGTCGCCCTGTCTGTAGTCGTTAACCGAGTGCAGCCAATCGGCGGCGGCTGCTGCGTGCTGCAGCCCGAGGCCCGAGATGACCAAACAGATATGCTCGTTGCGATAGAGCCGATACCGGTCATGGCGATTATCCCGCAGCAGTCCCAGATGCCGGTTTATCGGCTTGGCCTCAGGCGGTAGGGCCACCACCAGATTTATCGCTGGTTTCTTCATGTTCTGGTAGGTGGAGTGATCATGGTGGTCAATAATGCGGTTGCTTTTGGGTAAAAGAAACAGTTTTGTCTATTAATATAAGAAATAGATTATATAAATAAACGTATCGATAAGCTTAGCTGGTTTGTGGATTAATCATGTGCCAGACTCGGGCGATCATAAACAAGAGGAATCGCCAATATGAGAGTAATTCTGCTAGGTGGACCAGGGGCTGGTAAAGGCACTCAGGCTAACTACATCAAAGAAAAGTACAACATCCCTCAGATTTCTACCGGCGATATGCTGCGCGCCCATGTGAAGTCAGGGAGTGAACTGGGTGTGGCTGCGAAGAAGATCATGGACGAAGGTGGTCTGGTATCGGATGAGATCATCATGGGTATGGTGAAAGTGCGCATCACCGAAGATGATTGCAGCAACGGTTTTCTGTTTGACGGTTTTCCCCGCACCATCCCCCAGGCCGAGGCGCTACAACAGGTCGGAGTTGAAATTGATGCCGTGGTTGAGATTGCCGTGCCTGATGGCGAGATCATCAAGCGTATGTCAGGCCGTAGGGTTCATCTCTCATCTGGCCGTACCTATCATGTGACCTTCAATCCGCCAAAGGTTGAGGGTAAGGACGACGAGACCGGAGAGGATTTGATCCAGCGTGATGATGACAAGGAAGATACAGTGAAGGCTCGTCTGAATGTCTATCACGACCAAACCGAGCCACTGGTAAACTTCTATTCCAAATGGGCAGAATCAGGTGAAGCTAATTCCCCCAAATACCACAGGATAGAAGGTGTGGGCGGAGTTACCGACATCCGTGATGCCATCTTCGCTGCCTTGGGTTAGGCTTTTTTAAGCCATGGAGATGGCTAGTCATCTCCATGGCTGTAGTCCGAATCGGCTGGTCCGGCACATTTTTTGTGTGGATTATTATTTTAGCCACAAATTCTGCTAGAATCGCAGCCTTTATTTTGTCCGAATATGGAGCTGGATGTGGCAGTAGTAGAACTCACAGGTGAAAATTTTGAAGATACAATAATCAATAATGATTTTGTCATTGTTGATTATTGGGCTCCGTGGTGCGGACCCTGTCGATCTTTTGCCCCGACCTTTGAAAAGGTCTCAGAGGAGCATGAGAATATAGTGTTTGCCAAGGTGAATACTGAAGTGGAGCAAGGGATAGCAGGACACTTTCAAATCCGCTCCATTCCTACCCTGATGATTTTTCGGGAAAAAGTGATTATTTTCAGTCAGGCAGGTGCTTTGCCGGAGTCTGGATTAAGGGAGTTGATCCAACGCGCTTCGGATCTCGATATGGCAGAGGTTCACAGCCAAATCGCAGAGGAGCAGGATTCGGAAGACGCCTGACGGGTTGCCTGGTCCGTAACAACCTATTTTCCGTAAATTAAACCACTAAAATCAATGGGGTATAGTTTTATTGCTACCCTGTGCCGTATCTGAGTGTTTTTTTTGTCGCTCTGACCATGTATTAACTTGGTTGTTATATGGAATAATGATTGGAAGTTTTTTTAAGGAGATGCTACGTTTAATACATAGCAAAATAGTAGGAAATTCTTTCTTCTTTGAATATTTAAGTGGCGGATACATATATGAGACTTTCAACAAAGGGTCGGTACGCAGTAACAGCAATGCTTGATCTAGCCCTGCACGGTGGTGATAAAGCGGTTACTTTGGCAGAGATTTCCGAGACCCAAGGTATTTCCCTATCCTATCTCGAACAACTTTTTGCGGGTTTACGTGCGAAGAAACTGGTAAAGGGCGTGCGTGGACCGGGCGGTGGTTACTATCTGGGCATGGCTGCCGGGGAGATCACCATTGCAGATATTATTTGTGCAGTCGATGAATGTGTTGAACTTACCCGTTGCAGCGGTAATAAGGATTGTCACGACGGTGATACATGCCTTACCCACAACCTTTGGAATGAGCTGAGTTGTGAGATCTACAATTTTCTGAGCGGAATCTCGCTGGAAGATCTGGTTCGTCGCGGTGGTATGGAAGTTGGTGGATGCAACAAGGACGAAGGAGGTTGTTTTTCCACCAAGTTGGGTAAACCAGAAGCAGCCTAAGTACCAAGGAAAAAGACCCTGACAGCAGTAATCTCAGCTAATATGCGCGCTTTTTCGAAAGTGATAAGGATATGAACTGGGATATAAAGTTACTGGATACCATGCAGTATTATTAGCCTGGGTGCTGGTTGCTTTACTGCTGAGGGTCTTTTTTTGTCGGCATCTATGTACAATATATATTGAATTGAATGTTAGAGAGGGTTGGTGGATATGGCAGTTCAGCGTGCACGCAGTGCTGAAGAGTACGCAGACTGGGTGAAACAGGCCAAGTTTGAGGTCGATGACCTGCGGGGATGTTTGTTGTATGACATGGACGAGATTGGTGAATCCGGTCGCTTTCCGGTTTTCCTGGAGCCCCTGACCAAGCTTATAGACGATCTCTACCAATCCATGTGCAACGGCGAGTATGCCTTTGGTCGCGAGGATCTTCCATTTATCAATATAGTGGACAGACATGCCAATGACATCCCTTTTTACCTTCTGTTGAGGCAGATTAACGAAACCCATCGTTATGGGTTGGATATTGGTGAAGACAGCTAGAATCCGGCTGGCAGTAACCACAAGATACTTGTTCACTTTGGGAGTACCGGATGGACCAGACACTGGTTTTTGATCAGGAACTTATCGAGAAGTACGACTACGCAGGTCCGCGCTACACCTCTTATCCCACCGCACCGCAGTTCCATGAGGAGTTTGGTGAGGCCCAGTATCGTGACATGGCCGCCAAGACCAACGCATCTGGTAACCCACTCTCTCTCTATTTTCATCTCCCGTTCTGTGACACCGTATGTTACTTCTGCGCATGCAACAAGGTGGTGACCAAGGAGCGTGACCGCGCTGCGCCTTACCTCCGGCGTCTGCACCAGGAGATCGCCATGCAGGGAGAGCTGTTCGATCACAGTAGACAGGTGCAGCAGCTGCATTGGGGCGGTGGTACACCAACCTTTATCAGCCATGACGAGATGCGTGAGCTGATGCGGGTTACGGGTGAACACTTTAACCTAGCAGATGACGATAGCGGCGAGTACTCGATAGAGATCGATCCGCGTGAGGCGAGTGCTGAGACCATCTCCGTATTGCGCAGTATCGGCTTCAATCGCATGAGCCTCGGGGTACAGGACTTCGATCCCAAGGTGCAGCGCGCGGTAAACCGCATCCAGCCGGAAAAGCAGACCATGGAGGTGTTGCAGGCTGCCAGAGATGAGGGCTTCCGCTCAATCAGTATCGACCTGATCTATGGACTCTCTTTTCAGACGGTAGAGAGCTTTGGCAATACCCTGGATCGGGTTATTGAGGCGGTTCCTGATCGGCTTTCGGTGTTCAATTATGCCCATCTGCCACAACTTTTTATGCCCCAGCGCAGGATCAATGATGAAGACCTTCCGTCACCGCAGGAGAAGCTGGATATCCTGAGCATGACTGCGGAAAAACTTACGGCGGCGGGTTATGTGTTTATCGGAATGGACCACTTTGCCCGTCCTGACGACGAACTGGCCAAGGCCCAACGCGATGGGACCCTGTACCGCAACTTCCAGGGTTACTCGACCCATTCGGAATGTGATCTGGTAGCACTGGGTGTTACCTCTATCGGTATGGTGGGCTCAACCTACAGCCAGAATCTCCGTACTATGGATGAGTATTCCAAACAGATAGATGCTGGCAAGCTGGCGATATTCCGTGGGCTTGAACTGAACCGGGATGATCTGCTCAGACGTGATGTTATCACCCGCCTGATCTGCCACTTCAAGCTGGATTACTCAAGCGTGGAACGACAGTGGGGGATCAATTTTAACGAGTACTTTGCCCCAAGTCTTGAGAGACTGGAGTCGATGCAACAGGATGGTCTGCTGGAGCTGGATGAGTCTGGTATCAGGGTTCTGCCAAGAGGGCGGCTGCTAATCCGTAATATCTGTATGGAGTTCGATAAGTACCTGCCGCCAGTGTCACAGCAGAAGAATTTCTCACGCGTTATATAGCAGCAAAGCCACACGCCAATCCTGCGGACGTATGGTTTTACATTGAAAAGATTGTTATCCGACGGCTCGACGTAGATTGGGAAACCGCAGGATGTCACCCGACTCAGTATCGGTGAATCCATCACGATGATCTTTGCCGCTCTTGGCGTTATTCTGCTTGTCAGGGTAGATCTCGATTATCTCAAAGCCGCCATCTGTTGGGGTAAACCCTGACTCCAGGGCAAACTCGGACAGGGAGTCGATTACATCGCGCATAAGCATTTCAAGCGCACGCTCACTCACCACTCTTTGGTTGTTCTGATTGTCTGACATGAGAATATCTCCCTCTACTGTGTCCACTAGTGCTAGCGGCACGCCAGAGACAAACTTTAACCCTTGATGAATTAGGATTTTATGTCTTGTTGTCAGGGTTGGAGGTCAAGGCTAAATTAACAGCTGATGTTTTTGGTCAGGTGTGGTTTGATCAGATTTAGCAGAGCAGCATGGGTTTTGAGACCCCCGGTAATAACGTTTCCTGATTCCAGGTGACGATCACCACCGCCAATATCCGTGACTGTGCCACCAGCCTCGCGCACCAGCAGTGCTCCGGCCGCAAAGTCCCACTCGGATAGACCCAGTTCCCAGAAACCATCCAGTCTGCCCGCCGCGACGTAGGCGAAGTCGAGGGCAGCGGAGCCGGGGCGTCTAATCCCGGCGACCTCTCTTGTTACATCCTTGAACATCTCTAGGTAGGCGTCCATGTTGCTGAGATCGCGATAGGGGAATCCGGTTCCGATCAATGCCCCTTCCAGCCCTTTACGCGAACTGACGCGGATGCGTCGGTCGTTGAGAAAGGCACCAGATCCGCGAGTTGCGCTGAACATCTCTTCACGCAGTGGATCGTAGATGACGCCATGTTCAAGTTGCCCCTGGAATTTTAGGGCAATGGAGATACAGAACTGGGGATTGCCATGCAGGTAGTTTGTGGTTCCGTCCAGGGGATCTATTACCCACTGATAATCGTTGCCACTATGGCTGCCGGTCTCCTCCCCAAGGATGGAGTGATCAGGATAGGCCTTGCGCAGGACCTCTATGATGGCCTGTTCTGCTGCCTTATCCACCTCGGAAACAAAGTCATTCTTGCTCTTTTCGGTGACGGTAAGGCTGTCAGTGTGCTCAAAATAGCGCAGCAGGATGTTACCTGCGTTTCGAGCGGCGCGTACTGCGATATTGATCATTGGATGCATGGGCGGGAAAGATACAGCAACGGCATGTCAGTTAAAAGGTTTTTTGCTATAAAAATGCTAGGTTAATCCCCAATAAGACGCTTTGTTTCTGGGTATTTTGTGCCAGATATACCAGTTACATTCTGTCCCGGATTTATGACTTCATACCCTTAATGATGTAATCTTCGCCACCATGCTCAGCAATATTAGAATCGTCCTTATCGGCACCACACATCCAGGAAACATAGGTGCGGCCGCCCGTGCCATGAAGAATATGTGTCTGGAACATCTATACTTGGTCCAGCCCAGACACTTTCCCAGCGCCGAGGCCACAGACCGTGCCTCGGGAGCAGATGATCTGCTGCAGCGAGCACGAGTGTGTGAGACCCTGGATGAGGCGCTGAAAGGTTGTCGCATGGTGGCAGGTGCCAGCGCCAGGTTACGTAGTGTCAGTTGGCCCCAGGTTAATCCCCGAGCCTGCGCCGAACAGTTGTTACAGGAGGCGGAGCAGGGTGAAGTGGCGCTGATCTTTGGCCGTGAGAGATCCGGTCTGACCAATGCCGAGTTAGACCGATGCAATCTGTTGGTGCACATTCCAGCCAATGAGGAGTACAGCTCCCTCAACCTATCCCAGGCGGTACAGGTTCTGGCATATGAACTCCATACCGGTTCTTTGACCCAAGATGACCAGCAGATGGAGAGGTTGGATGTGGCCAGTGCGGATGAGATGGAGGGTCTATTTCAGCATCTGGGCCAGACCATGGCGGATATCGGGTTTTCTGATCAACGCCAGTCAGACAAGTTGCAACGACGCTTGAGAAGACTCTTTCTGCGTGCCCGTCCAGATCAGGACGAGATCAATATTCTGCGTGGCATTCTCAGCGCCGCCCAAGGACGTAAGTCTATGCGAACCTCTGGTCAGGATGAATAATTATCTAGTAGAATGCTAGGTCTTTATAGCTATACAAAATCAAGGGCGGGATCACCATAATGTTTTCACGACTTAAAGAAGACATCGCATGCATTTTCGAGCGAGATCCAGCAGCTCGTAACACATTTGAAGTATTGACCACCTACCCCGGATTGCATGCCGTAGTGGTCCACCGTATGACCCATTGGCTGTGGGGATGCAGGCTTCACTGGCTAGCTCGTGCTCTGTCCTATATTTCCCGCTGGATTACCGGTGTGGAGATCCATCCTGGTGCTGTTCTGGGACGCCGTTTCTTTATCGACCACGGGATGGGCGTGGTCATCGGTGAGACCGCCATCATCGGAGATGACTGCACCCTGTATCACGGAGTAACCCTGGGAGGTACCAGTTGGGAGACTGGCAAGCGTCATCCTACTCTGGGGAATAATGTGGTTGTGGGCGCCGGTGCCAAGGTTCTAGGGCCCATCCTAATAGGTGACGGCGCCAGGATTGGGTCTAACGCCGTGGTGGTCAAGCCTGTACCTGAGGGCGCTACTGCAATCGGTGTGCCTGGACGTCTGGTAGAACCAATGAAGCAGGGCGACGATAACCGCCGAAAGGAGATTGCCAGCAAGATGGGGTTCGACGCCTATGGCGCCACTCAAGATGCCCCAGACCCGGTGGCCCACGCAATAAATTGCATGTTGGACCATATCCATGTGATGGATAAGCGCATGCAGTCGATGTGCGAAGCCATTAAACAGGTTAGTGGCGAACAGATGGAGGCTGAGCTTCCCAGCCTGGATTCTTGTGAGATAGCCTCAACGGCTGAAGAGCTAAGCAAGCTCGATCCTAAGGGTGATAACACCTCTGATGACGCAGACGCGCTATAGCGCACTCAGTAATAGTTGATTGATTTACTCAGTAATACTATATTAGCAATAACAAATACACTGGGAGTGGCAGACGTGAAGCTTACCACCAAGGGTCGCTATGCAGTTACAGCCATGTTAGATCTGGCCCTTCATGCTGGCCCGGGTCCGATCACATTGGCCGACGTGGCAAAGAGACAGGATATTTCGCTTTCCTATCTGGAGCAGCTGTTTGCACGTCTGCGCAGAAAGGCCCTTGTCTCCAGCGTGCGTGGACCTGGAGGCGGCTATAGGCTTGGCCGCAATGCCGGGGAGATATCTATCGCTGAGGTTATTACTGCCGTGGATGAGAAAGTTGATACCACCCGTTGCGGCGGTGCCGGCAATTGCCAGGATGATAAACCATGTCTTACCCACAATCTTTGGCATGATTTAAGTGATCGTATCTATGAATATCTAAGTGGCGTCACTCTGGGTGATTTGGTTGAGCGTAGTGGCGACGGGAGAGTATGCAAGTGCCAGGATGATATGGCCGGTACAGCTGATTCGGAGACTGACCGGGTGTCAGGGGTACCGTCTGGTGCATAGAGTGTTACGAGAATATTTTATCTGGAGTATGTTGTAATGAAGCTACCGATCTACATGGATTATTCGGCCACCACACCGGTTGATCCAAGGGTTGCTGAGAAGATGATCGAGTGCCTGACTCTGGATGGAGTATTTGGTAATCCGGCATCCAGATCCCACCAGTATGGCTGGGATGCAGAGAACCTGGTGGAACAGGCGCGGCGTGACGTTGCGGCTCTGGTGAACGCAAATCCAAAAGAGATTGTCTGGACCTCCGGTGCTACAGAATCGGATAACCTTGCGCTCAAGGGCGCGGCCCACTTCTACCAGAAGCGGGGCAGGCACATCATAACCAGCAAGACCGAACACAAGGCAGTGCTGGATAGTTGCCGCCAGTTAGAGCGCGAGGGTTTTGAAGTAACCTACCTGGACCCGGAGCCCTCTGGCCTGATAGATCTGGGTAAGCTGGAAGCAGCCATGCGTGATGACACCATCTTGGTATCCATCATGCACGTGAACAACGAGATTGGTGTGGTGCAGGACATTGAGGCTATTGGCGAGCTGACCCGTTCCAAAAAGGTCCTGTTCCATGTGGATGCGGCTCAGAGCACCGGCAAGGTTTCTATAGACTTGGAAAAGTTGAAGGTCGATCTTATGTCCTTCTCTGCCCACAAGACCTACGGTCCCAAGGGCATCGGCGCTCTCTACGTGCGACGTAAACCCAGGGTGCGGATCGAGGCGCAGATGCACGGCGGTGGGCATGAACGCGGCATGCGTTCCGGCACCCTGGCTACCCATCAGATTGTCGGCATGGGTGAGGCCTTTCGCATCGCCGGCGAAGAGATGCAGTCAGAAAACGTGAGAATCAGGGCGTTGCGTGACCGTCTGTGGGACGGGATAAAGGATATCGAAGAGGTCTACCTCAACGGCGATCTGGAACAGCGGGTGGCCGGTAACCTCAATGTCAGCTTCAACTTTGTCGAGGGCGAGTCGCTTATCCTGGCCCTGCGCGACATTGCGGTTTCGTCAGGATCGGCCTGCACCTCGGCCAGTCTGGAGCCAAGTTATGTACTGCGTGCTTTGGGTCGGGAGGATGAGCTTGCTCATAGCTCGATCCGTTTCACCTTCGGTCGCTTCTCCACAGAAGATGAGGTGGATATGGTGATAAATAAGATACGGCATGAGGTGGATCGACTGCGTGAGTTGTCGCCCCTGTGGGAGATGTTTAAGGATGGGATAGACCTGAAATCCATCCAGTGGTCAGGGCATTAACCACCTGATTCTGAACATTTTGAACTTGATAAGTTCTATCAGTGTCAACAAGTTAGGGTTGGCGCTATTGTTGGAGAGAGATGATGGCATATAGTGATAAGGTTTTAGACCATTATGAGAACCCGCGTAACGTAGGTTCCATGGATAAAGACGACAATGATGTTGGCACCGGCATGGTGGGTGCGCCGGCCTGCGGCGACGTGATGCGACTGCAGATCAAGGTAAGTGACGCAGGGGTCATTGAGGACGCAAAGTTCAAGACCTACGGCTGTGGCTCCGCCATTGCCTCCAGCAGTCTGTTGACCGAGTGGGTCAAAGGTAAGACCCTGGCTGAGGCGCAGCAGATAAAGAACTCAGAGATCGCGGAAGAGCTGGCGTTGCCACCGGTCAAGGTTCACTGTTCGGTGCTGGCTGAGGATGCGATCAAGGCGGCGGTTTCTGATTACACCAATAAGCAGGCGAAGTCCTGAGTAAGAGGGTTTTATGGCAATTACAATGACTGAGGCTGCTGCTAACCATGTGCAGCGTTTTCTGGATAGCCGCGGTAGCGGTCTGGGGATCCGTCTGGGGGTACGCACCTCAGGTTGTTCCGGTATGGCATACGTACTGGAATTTGCGGATGAGAAGAGTGATGAGGATGTAGTGTTTGAGGATCGCGGCGTCAAGGTGTTGGTCGATCCCAAGAGCCTGGCCTACCTGGATGGTACGGAACTGGATTATGGCAAGGAAGGACTCAACGAAGGGTTTAAATTCAATAATCCCAACACCAAGGATAAATGTGGTTGCGGAGAGAGCTTTACCATTTAAGCTGGCTCTGTTGCATAGTAGATTACCGATCTGTCCCTTCTCCCTATAGGCTCCCCACGGGAGAGGGGATAAGTTTTTTAGCCCTTAGTCAGTTTTGAACAAACAATTCACCGCATAATGCTCGATTTTTCCAAAAACTATTTTGAGCTATTCAGTCTGCCAGAAAACTACGTCATCGATGGCGGCGATCTGACAGAGCGCTATCGTGATCTACAACGGGTGGTACATCCGGATAGATTCGCCTCGGGCTCAGATCAGGAGCGGCGTCTCTCTATGCAGGCCAGCACCCTGATCAATGAGGCCTTCCAGACCTTGAAGGACCCAATGTTGCGTGCCAGGTATCTGCTTTCACTGCATGGTGTGGAGATAGATGCTGGCACCAAGTCTACTCAGGATATGGAGTTCCTGATGGAGCAGATGGAACTGCGGGAAGAGCTGGCTGAGGCCAGAGACAAACCGGATCCGTTTGCCGTGGTTGCTAACATCATGAGCGGTATCGGTCAGCGTATAAAGATGCTGGGGGAGAAACTAACGGCTCAGTTTGAGTCGGCGACACCTGAGCATCTGGAACAGGCTAAGGATATCGTGTTGAAGATGCAATTCTTACAAAAGCTGCAACAGGATGCTGAATCCCTGGAAGCTGAACTTGAGGACGCGCTGTAATGGCCCTGCTGCAACTCTCCGAACCCGGCCAGTCGGCCGTACCGCATCAGCATAAATTGGCGGCAGGCATAGACCTTGGTACCACCAATTCTCTGGTAGCCAGTGTACGCTCGGCCAAGCCAGAGACCCTGCCCGATGCAGAGGGTCATCATCGTCTACCATCGGTGGTGCGCTATACCGAGCAGGGTGTTGTGGTGGGCTATGCGGCCAAGGCGGAAGCGGCCAGCGACCCGCTGAATACCATCGTCTCAGCCAAACGCCTGCTGGGGCGTGGGGTTGAAGATATCAAGAGCCTGGGCACACGTCTGCCCTATGATTTTAGGCAGGATCACACCGCCGTCCCACGTATCCATACCGTTGGGGGCGATGTAAGTCCGGTAGAGGTGTCGGCTGAAATACTCAAGTGCCTGACACAACGGGCGGAGCAGACCCTGGGCGGTGAACTGACCGGCGTGGTGATTACGGTACCGGCCTATTTTGATGACGCCCAGCGTCAGGCCACCAAGGATGCCGCCAAGCTGGCCGGGCTGCATGTGCTGCGACTATTGAACGAACCGACTGCCGCCGCCGTGGCCTATGGCCTGGATAGCGGTTCTGATGGTATCCATGCTATCTATGATCTGGGTGGTGGCACCTTCGATATCTCCATCCTGCGGCTCAATCGAGGGGTGTTTGAGGTGCTCTCCACCGGTGGCGATTCCGCCCTGGGTGGCGACGACCTGGATAAGGTGGTGGCGGAGTGGATTATGCAACAGGCCGCTATTAAGGATGATGCCGGGCACGCCATGTTGCGTCGCCTGATGCGCGATGCCTGTGCCGCAAAAGAGGCCCTGACCGAATCAGGGTCAACGGAGATCCGACTGGAACTGGAGGATGGAACCCATTGGGAAGGCGGTCTAAGCCGTGAACAATTCAACCAGCTAGTCGAACCCCTGATCCGCAAGACCCTAGGCCCATGCCGACGCGCCCTGCGGGATGCCGGTCTTAGCGCGTCCGATATACAGGACGTGGTGATGGTGGGTGGCTCCACTCGTGTACTGCGAGTTCGAGAGATGGTGGGGGAGTTCTTTTCCACCGAACCGCTCACCAGCATTGACCCTGATCGGGTGGTGGCGGTGGGCGCTGCAATTCAGGCAGACGTCCTGGCCGGCAACAAACCGGATACAGAGATGCTGCTGTTGGATGTGAATCCGCTCTCTCTGGGTATCGAGACCATGGGTGGTCTGGTGGAGAAGATCATCCCGCGCAATACCACCATCCCGGTGGCCCGCGCCCAAGAGTTCACCACCTTCAAGGATGGCCAGACCGCCTTGGCGGTACATGTCCTGCAAGGCGAGCGTGAGCTGGTGAGCGACTGCCGTTCCCTGGCCCGGTTTGAACTGCGCGGCATACCTCCCATGGTGGCGGGCGCTGCCCATATTCGGGTCACCTTCTCGGTGGATGCAGATGGTCTGTTGCACGTCGAGGCAGAGGAGAAGTCCAGCGGCGTCAAGACCGGTATTGAGGTGAAGCCTTCCTACGGTCTTACCGATAGCGAGGTTGAGGGCATGCTGCGGGAATCCATCGACCATGCGCAAACCGACCTGGAGGCAAGGCGTCTGCGCGAACAGCAGGTCGAGGCCGAGCGTGTTATCGTGGCCCTGCGCTCTGCGTTGGATGCAGATGGCGATAGATTGCTGAACGCAGAGGAGCGAAAGCTGATTGAGACACAACTGGCGCACATGGTTGAAATATCCCACAGTGATGACCATCTCCAGATAAAGCGTGAGATGGAGGCCCTGGAGAAGGCCTGCGAGTTCTATGTTGAGCGCCGGATGAACGCCAGTGTCACCCAAGCCATGTCCGGTCATAGCGTGGACGAGTTTGAGTAGAGTTAATGGATAAACAAGATGCCTAAGATTACATTTTTACCCCATGCCGAGATCTGCCCGGAAGGGGAGACCATTGAGGTCGAATCCGGTGTAACCATCTGCGCCGCCGCGCTGGAGAACCACATCGAGATCGAGCACGCATGCGAATGCTCCTGTGCCTGTACCACCTGTCACGTGATAGTGCGCGAAGGTTTCGACTCCCTGGAAGAGTCGGATGAGTTGGAAGACGACATGCTGGACAAGGCCTGGGGTCTGGAGCCGGAATCCAGGCTAAGCTGTCAGGCACGTGTTGCAGACGAGGATCTGGTGGTAGAGATCCCGAAATACACCATCAATATGGTATCTGAGAACCACTGAGGAGAGGTGTTGCTATGGGCCTGAATTGGACAGATATCCAGGATATTGTCATTGAACTGGATGAGGCGCACCCTGAGGTCGACCCGCGTAGCGTCAATTTCGTGGACCTGCGTAACTGGGTGATGCAATTGCCGGAATTCGAAGGTGACCCAGAGCGTTGCGGCGAGAAGATTCTGGAGGCGCTCCAGGCAACATGGATAGAAGAGAAGGATTAACCGACACTAATCGGCCTAGCTTATAAGAGACGGAATCATGAAACGAGTTGCCCTGTTTCTCATTACAAATTTAGCGATTGTCCTTGTCCTCAGCATCACTCTGCGCCTGTTCGGTTTTGAGGGCTATCTGGATGCTCAGGGGGTAGATCTAAACCTCAGCTCGGTACTGATCTTCGCCGCTGTCTTTGGTATGGGTGGATCCTTCATCTCCCTGTTGATCTCCAAGTGGTCAGCCAAACGCATGACTGGGGCCAAGGTGATTGAGCATCCCATCAATAACACAGAGATCTGGTTGGTGGGTACTGTACACAACCAAGCTCAACGCGCAGGAATTGGGCAACCAGAGGTGGCCATCTTCGATTCCCCCCAACCCAATGCATTTGCCACCGGTGCCAATCGGAACAACGCCTTGGTTGCGGTGAGTTCCGGCCTGTTACAGCACATGGATAGGGATGAGGTTGAGGCGGTTTTGGCCCACGAAATATCCCATGTTGCCAATGGCGACATGATCACATTGGCCTTGATTCAGGGAGTGGTGAATACCTTCGTGATGTTTCTCTCCCGGGTTATCGGCCACACCGTTGATCGTGTTGTATTCAAAAATGAACGTGGTCATGGGATTGCCTTCTGGATCAGTACCATTGTTGCCGAGCTGGTATTGGGTATTCTTGCCAGCATCATAGTGATGTGGTTCTCCAGACAGCGTGAGTTTCGGGCCGATGCCGGTGGCGCCGGTTTGGCGGGAAGCGGTAAAATGATTGCGGCACTGGAAAAGCTGAAGGCGGCCCAGGGTCAGTCGGCATTACCGGATAAATTGGCTGCCTTTGGTATCTCGGGCAAAACCAGTGGTGGTCTTTCTTACCTGTTTCGTTCCCACCCGCCACTGGATGTACGCATCCAAGCGTTGCGGGACCAAGCCTGATTTAGGGCTAAACAAAATTAGAATCTTTCTGTAGGAAAACAAGAATATGTCGTTAGTGAAAGCGTTTCGGGGTTTGCGTCCTACCTCTGGCCGGGCAGTGGATGTTGCAGCACCACCCTATGATGTCATGAGTGCAGATGAGGCCAGACAGATGGTTGCGGGTCGCCCCTGGAGCTTTCTGCATATCTCACGTCCCGAGGTGGATCTTGCGCCAGATACAAACCCATATGCCCCAGAAGTCTATGCCAAGGCGGCAGAAAACCTGGCTAGCATGCAGCTACAGGGCATCCTGGAGCAGGATGAAAAACCCAGCTATTACGTGTATCGCCTGACCATGGGGACACACCAACAGACCGGGTTGGTCGCTGCTGCATCTGTTGATGCCTATGACCAAGGCCGGATCAAAAAGCACGAGTTCACCCGCCCGAAAAAAGAGGATGATCGGGTCCGCCAGATCGAGGCACTGGAGGCCCAGACCGGTCCGGTGTTTCTGGTCTATCCCAGCAACGAGGTGGTGGATTCAACCCTGGCCCGAGTCTCAGCCACCACGCCCGATATGGATGTGACAGCCGCCGATGATGTGCGCCACGAGGTTTGGGTGGTATCGGATGAGGCTACGGTTGGGACTCTGACCCAGGCCTTTGATGCAATGACAGCCCTGTACGTGGCGGACGGTCATCACCGCTCGGCTGCTGCTTCCAGGGTCGCTGCCAGCAGCAGGGAGGCCAATCCACAACACACGGGCGAAGAGGCCTATAACTATTTTCTCAGCGTCATCTTTCCCCATAATCAGATGCAGATCCTGGACTATAACCGGGTCATCCGTGACCTGAATGGAATGGAGCAGGATGCATTCCTCAAGCAGGTCGGAGAGCGTTTTGATCTGAAAAATAGTGATGGACCGTACAAACCGACATCCACCGCAGAGTTTGGTATGTATCTGGATGGCCAGTGGTACAGCCTGCGCCTGGATGAGTTGCGGATCCCACAGGATGATCCGGTGGCAAGCCTGGATGTCAGCCTGCTGGCCAATGAGTTGATTGAGCCACTTCTGGGTATCTCCGATCCGCGCCGGGATGAACGTATAGACTTTATCGGCGGTATTCGCGGTCTCGAGGGGTTGGAAAAACGGGTGGATAGCGGTGAGATGGCCGTGGCATTTGCGCTTTTCCCCACATCAATGGAGGCGCTGATGGCTGTGGCCGATGCCGGTGAGGTGATGCCACCCAAGTCTACCTGGTTTGAACCTAAACTGGCGGATGGACTGGTTAGCCACGTACTGGACTAAATCTGCCCACCAGCCAGGAGGCGGAATACATTGATTTTAAAGGCGTCGCCGGGTAACATGGCGCGCTTGATTTTTCTGACAGGGAGATCCTTATGCGCCGACCTATAGTCGCTGGTAACTGGAAGATGAATGGTTCCCGTGAGAGCGTTTTTGAGCTGCTGAACGGAATCAGAGATGGGATCAAAACGGTTACAACTGCTGAGGTTGTTGTATGTCCTCCGTATGTGTATATCCCCGAGGTTCAGGGGCAGTTACACGGTTCCCCAATAAGCTGGGGCGGACAAGACCTATCTTTGCATCAGCAGGGGGCCTATACCGGCGAGGTCTCAGGCGAGATGCTGGCGGACTTTGGTTGCAAGTATGTGATCGTCGGCCACTCGGAGCGACGCAGCTATCATGCTGAATCAAGTCAGCAGGTAGCGGAAAAATACCAGACCGCTCTGGATGCAGGTTTGGTGCCGATACTATGTATTGGTGAGACCCTGGACCAGCGTGAGCAAAACGCCACCGAGGAGGTGGTTGCAACACAGCTGAATACGGTTATACAGCACTGTAGTATCAGTGCGTTACAAGCCGGCGTTATAGCCTATGAACCAGTTTGGGCCATAGGGACCGGTATGACAGCCACGCCGGAGCAGGCGCAGCAAGTACACGCCTTTATTCGTGGCTTGATTGCGCAGCAGGACGCTGAAGTTGCAGAGAATGTACGTATTCTGTATGGCGGCAGTATGAAAGCGTCAAATGCGGTAGAGCTGATCTCCCAGCCTGATATTGATGGGGGCTTGATTGGTGGGGCGGCACTCAAGGCCGCAGATTTCCTAGAGATCTGTAGAGCTGCAAATTCATAGGTTACAGGTATTCAACTGCCGGTAACCATTAAAAATAGTGGGATAGGACATGCAAACAATCCTTATTGTAGTACACCTGTTTATAGCAATAGGGCTAATAGCCCTAGTGCTTATACAGCACGGAAAGGGCGCTGATGCCGGTGCGGCATTTGGCAGCGGGGCCTCTGCAACCGTATTCGGCGCTTCGGGTTCTGGAAATTTCCTCAGTCGTGTAACCGCCTTTCTGGCAGCATCATTTTTTATTACCAGTCTCGGTATGGCTTGGTACTCCATGCAGACAACCGAGAAGAAAAGCCTGATGGACGGGGTCGAAACCAGCGTTGTCACTGAGGAGAACAAGGTAGAAGTTCCGGCGGCAGCGCCTTCCGAGCTACCCGTCGTAATACCTAACAACGAGGGTAAGGCAGAACAGGCAACCGGGGATATCCCAAAGATCCCAGAATAAAGTTTAAGCAATTGCCGATGTGGTGAAATTGGTAGACACGCACGCTTGAGGGGCGTGTGGGGCAACCCGTGCCGGTTCGACTCCGGCCATCGGCACCATAATGAAAAAGCGTTATCCAATGGGTAACGCTTTTTTTGCATAAGTTGCCTCGTTCCCACGCTCCAGCGTGGGTACCAGAGCATTGGTGTCCCTTTTTGCCATGAGTTCGATTGGATTGCTTGCAGTTTAAGTAAGTAGCCTGATAAATCAAACTAATTATCCATGTCGTAGAATAATAACAAGGAGTATTAAGTGAATAAAATTATAATATTGTCAATATCGGTTAATATTTTTCTAGCTGGATGTGCTACACCATATGTTGTTCAAGAAAAGCAGGTTGAGGATCAAAAGCTATCATGTGAAGGAATTGAAGAACAAATCGAAGAAGCAGATAACTTTGAAAAAAAAGCCAGAAAAGAAAAAGGGGCAACAGGAACTAATATTGCCGCAGCCATTTTTTTCTGGCCCGGTATGCTTGCCACCTACAGTAATGTTAATGATGCAATTGATGCTGCTGATGATAGAAAAAAACATCTACATAAATTGTACACAGAAAATAGTTGTGATGGTGCCGTAGTCACTAAAGATGATATCCGAGGTAATTCTTTGAGTAATAGAATCGCAGAATTAAATGAATTACATAAAAATGGATCTTTATCAGATGATGAATTTAAAGCAGCCAAAATGAAAGTACTGGGTCTATGAAATAAATGCCCAGTGAATAAAAAACGGGTCAAAGTGACCCCATTTTCTGCCAAGGTTGACGACAATTTTAGAACAGATGGCTGAACGGGTCTATCGACCCGTATCCGGACTTTCAGTCCGTTTAACTAACCCACCAGCTTTAGCTGGTGGTTGTTAAGTTTATGCAACAGCTTGCCCACTATAATTATTTCTATGAGATTGAGCGATGGTGTTTTGTTTTATTCTAGTGGATGAAGTTCGGGGGTTATAGAGTACTTGAATAATTTCTTTCCCTTCGCTTTTTAAATAGGATTCCACATCGATATTATGTGGTTTGTTGCCCCAATCTTCTCCGACAACGAATATATCCACATTCAATTCCTTACAACCAGAAACATATTCAAGTTCATGGTAGGGCCGTACGATATCAACGCAGCGCAAAGCTTTCAGCATTTCCTCTCGTTGATCGAGGGGAATAACAGGTACATTGGGTTTGTAAGAATTCACCACGCTATCGGAGGCAACACCAACTGCCACGACATCACCTAATGTTCTGCAGTACTCTAATAAAGCAAGGTGTCCTACATGTAATAAATCAAATGTGCCAACCGTATATACAATCATTGTGCTATTTAACTCCTCGATAGAAATAATTTTCGCTGCCGTGCCTTTTTAATCTCGTTACTTTCTATAAAAGTTTCCAGCCATAAACACCTGTCATTCCAAGTGTATAAATCGCAAGAATATAAACATTGACTGGGTTTCCAGAAAGCTTTGGTGTCTTGATCTGGGACACATTCAGGATCGCAAGTCCTACACCACTGGCATAAAGAACGACTGAAAAAAGTCCCTGACTCAAAACGCTTTCAAATAAAAATATGAGAACCAGAATTATATTGTTGTTATCGAGAGCCAGGCCGGTGTATTTCGACCCGTCAGAAAGCCCGAAGGTGCTGAAATAACTCAATCGTATCGCACTCGCAGCGAGCATTAAGAAAGCTCCTATTAGAAAAAGTGGATCAAAATTTCCATAGCTCAGCAGAAGAACGGCCGGAGCGACTCCATAGCTTACAATGTCTATTAACACGTCAAGCTGGCCGCCAAAAACTCGGTCGTTTCCTGTCCGCCCTTTCATCCTTCGTGCAATAAGTCCATCCGCCCAGTCAAAAGCAACGGCCCATATCATGCCAATCATTGCTGCGTAATAAACCCCAAGAATGCTGAAGTAGATGGATAAAATAGTGCAGGCCAATCCCGCAAGTGAACATAAGTTTGGGAGGTCTTTTACATAGGAAAGAATGGTTGGTTGTAGCTCTCGAAATTCGGCGTTGCCTGTAGTCATAGTGATCCAAAAAGTGATACTTAATACTCTTGAGTGGTATTAAGTAGATAGAGAATATTATGCCGGCATAGCGCAAGAATCTGCAGGCAACAACAGTTCAGCGTAAATGGATAACAGTTACGGGATAAAGATAAAAAATTTACGTTGCAAGAACTGCGAAGCCAGGATTTAGGTGGCGACGATAAAAATGATACGCCATGTTAACAAACGTAGAAAGATCAACAAGGATGCGCACTGTATCACATATACAACTATTAATCGCGGTCACTAGCGTCCGGTTAAAAATCGAATAGATTCAATTGGTTAGAAACATGGGGCTCTGGTTTTTGCTGTAGTGCATCCATAACTATTTGTTTTATAAACCTTTGTTCAAAAAGATTGACTTCCAAAATGTGTAGAAAAGTGTGCAGACTTACCGCCTCGGGGATACCCAGCTCCTTCTTGGCAATAGCGATTAACAGGTAGGTACTGATGGCAATCCAGATTTGCGTCTTCACCTCATTGAGCAAGGCATCCGGGTAAAATGGCTATCGGCCACATCACTGCTTCAGATACTGCAGCAAGCTAAAAAAGAACTCGATTTAATGGGCATGATGAGCAAGCTGGATAAATACCGGGTACTCATCATTGACGATATTGGCTATGTCAAAAAAACCGATTCAGAAACCCAGGTGCTATTTGAGTTTATTGCCCACCGCTATGAAAGTGGAAGCCTGATCATTACCTCGAACCAGCCCTTCAGTCATTGGGATCAGATATTTCCAGACACCTTAATGACCGTAGCGGCAATCGACCGTATTATCCATCATGCCACGATCCTTGAGATCGACGGCGACAGTTACAGGAGGAAAAATCAAAAGAAATCGTAATAAATCTTAAACTCTCAACCGGCCATCATAATTGTCGCCAAACCGGACAAAGTAATTGACGCGAGACACCGGACGCTAGTGATTGAATCTAAATAATAGATGCGTCTCTTTTTCTGCGTCCAAAATCAGACAACAGGCCTAGGTAAGGAACCATCAACCAGATCGTAGGGTGCAATAGCGAAGCGTATTGCACCAAACATGGATGATCGCATTGGTTTCCATCAGGCAGGTCATGGTTAGGGTTTGGAGTAGGTGTAGACCTGTGTCTTACACCCTGCGGGGCTGTGGCTGATGGTGAAGTCCATGCTCTCGAGATTGGCTTGTAAAGTGATGCTGTCATTTTCCTGTGACCAGGTCATCACCAATTCGTTCGGCGGGGTGTCGGCGATATGTAGGGTGCCGTTGAAGGCCTCTGCGGTGTTTCGAAGGCGCATCATCTCCAGTTGGTCGATCACCACGGAGCTTTGTAGTCCAGCGGCGACCATTTCGTTGGTTAACGTGGTGCGATTGATCTCCTTGTGGCCGGCAGTGCTACCATTGTCGGCCGCAGCATAATCGTTCTTGCCGGCAAAAAGATCCAGATACCAGACCTGGGGAATACCGGGCATAAAAAGCTGGATGGCGCGCGCCAGGCGTAGCTTCTGTTCGTCCTCGCCCAATGCACTGAAGTAGGTGGCATTGATTTGGTAATAGGCGGTTTTCTTGCCATTTGCCCCAAATAGGTTTTTCACCCGGCCACCGCGCTTGAGCACGCGCTCCATAGTCGCCTCGATATCGGCCGTTTCAAGGAGCCCCTTCTGATAACCATCCTCGGTAGTAAAACCGTCCAGATCAAGCACGGGAATGCCGTCGTGGCAGCCCAGCATATTGATTGTTTGAATGTCTTGTGTCTGGATCTCATTGATCCACCTTAAAAGGTAGATGTTTCGCCCCCGATCCAGCGCATCCAGCAGCAGGCCAGGGAGGAAAAAGTCGTATATGGGGTAGCCGGCTTTCGCAACGGCGGAGTGCAGCTGCTTGCCGTATTGGGCGTGTATCTCTGGCAACAGGGTTAGATGATGTTCTTCGGAAATGGTTTTTAGACGATCAAGATAATTCCAGGTACCAGGCGTGTTGAAGAAATTAGCCATCCCAGGTTTTTTGTGCAGATACGCGAAGGCATCAAGGCGAATCAGCTTGGCGCCAAAATCGGCCAGCCGTTTGAGGGCCTCATCGTAGAACTCCCACACCACTTCCGATTCGGCATTGAGGTCCATCTGTCCCAGGTAGCGTCGCTTGGATTCGACAATGTCGGTCACCTGTTCCAGGTAATCCTGATAGGGGCCTAAATCTACGCCGCGAAAATCTTCACTGGCGGCAATCTTAGCGTTTACCTGGTTGAGAATATTTTGTTTAGCCTCGGATGGGAGGGTGCGAAGGTGTTTGAGGTCATCGGCTTCCAGCTCCCGGTAGTTGATCTGTTGATAGAAGGTGTTCCAGTAGGGCCGCTCTGAGCCATCGGGGAAGCGGACAAACAGAATAGGGAGTCCCGGCTTGCGCATGAACAGTCGATTGAGATGATCATCATTCGGAATGATGTAGCCCTCGTCACTCATCTCGCCTTCACCTTCCCAAAATTTGTTCCAATCAATGAAAAAGTCGCGATAGCGTGATTGATCGCCCTTTGTCAGCATGTCCAGAAATTGGGGGGAACGCACCGAGAGGTGGTTCAGTATCAGATCGAACTTGAGGACGATATGTAGCTGCTTTAGGGCTTCTAGATCATCTTCTGAGACCAAATCGTCATTGAGCTCATAGCTGCTGATTGAAAAGCCGCGATCCAGATCGCTTCGGAAAAAGGTGGGTAGGATGTAGAAGAGGGAAAAGACGTTGCGTAACTCTGGCTGTTGCAGCAGCTTGATCGTATCACTCAGTTTAGAACCAATACTGTCGGGGTAGGCATTGAACATAACCCCATTGGGCAAAGATCGTTCTAACATCAAATTATCTTTATATTGTTTTTGAGTAATGGATATATGCTCTTTATTCTTATCATGGTTAGTATTATAGAGCAATTCCTATGTGCTAAATGGGCTATCGATTAAAAATGAGACGCATCTATTTTTTAAAGCAAATTCTTTTTCTGATTTCAAAACTAAGCAGCCGGCCTGGGTAAGGAGCCATCAACCAAAAACTGCGCCAAGCTGAATTGGGTGATTTTACGGTCTAGGCTAAACACCACCTCTTCTCTGTCTGTTTGGCACAGGCAAGATCGTACATTGAGAGGCTTGCTGTGGGTGAGGGGGGTTGCGTCATAAAGGGCGATATTGATGCCGCCTTCTTGGTCTCTGGCGGAGAGGTATTCAAAACCTTTGATTTCATCCTCTCGCATTGCTGTCCCCAATGCTTGCGTGGTCTTGTAGCTTGCCGGATCGCGCAAGGCGTCTTGGTATATATCAAAGGGCGGGTTTTGCAGTTTCACCCCGGCATCGGTTTTGTACTGGAACTTAAATAGGGTGTGTTGTGTTTGAACTACGCCATGGATAGGGGGGGTCTCCATGTCATAGTAGAAAAAGAAACGATAGAAGGCGCTTTCACACAGTGTTGCGTGTTCTGAGGTTCCACCATAGAACAGGCTTGGCTCAAAGCGCCCACCAAAGCGGCTACCGTACTGCAGTGGCGGATAGCGAAAAGGGGTAGAGAGAAGGTAGTGCAGATGTTCGGTGCCAGGTTGATATCTGGGTTTGGATTCCACCTCTAGCATCTCCTCAAGCAGTGCCTGACTCTCAAGGGTCGATACGATTTCTGTGGTTGCCACTGTCTCCTGGCACTCAACTAAACGAAACCCTCGTCCGCTGATGGTTTGAATGATCTCCTTACTAGCTACTGCATTCCATATGTCGCTCAAGCTTTCCCTCGCATGGCATCAATATATTCAACAACACGCACTAATCCAGTGACATCACGTATCATTTCAGACGGAACCCCCTGAAGTGTGCGAATTCTGGTGTGCATCCAATGACTCATTTCATCGTCACGCCCCCCCACCAGAACATATAGACCGCGATATATTCTGACCAGAAGAAGAGCAAGCTGTCCATTTGGGGTGGATGGATCTACGCCGTTGCGCACGATTGTAGTGCGATTGCGCCCCACAACACGTCCAACTTCCTCTGGACTCAAGCCAAGCCTTGCTCCAGCATTTAGCACGGCCTCACCCAGTACGGCGGCCTTGCCTATGTTTGAATTAGCGTTTGTATTTGGCATACCAATCTCCACCTTGCATATGCACAGTATATATCAAAACAGTGCAAACGCAATATATACGCACAGGCACATATACAGCTAACTTGTTGTATCCTCTGGGCCATTGACAAACAGTGTGATTATTTGCTCTATTCTGTTTTCTTCATTTTTCAATGGGTTAAGCCATTGCTCATATAACACCATTCATGACCTGATTATCTTGGAACAAACTTAGTTATACTCGAATAAAAAATATGTAACTGATTGAAAAAGCAGGATAAACCAAATTTGACCCTGACTTGACACGATTGGTGTACCACTCTAGACTCGACGAATATTTTGTCCAGAAACACCAAAACATATAATCAATATTAACTGGGGAGGAAGATGTAGATTATGTTGGGGAACTACCTGCCTGTCCTAGTATTCCTTGCGGTTGGCATAGCTGTGGGGGTCGTGATGATCGCCCTGGGTTTTGTCCTGGGTACACGTCGTCCTGATAGCGAAAAACTTTCACCGTACGAGTGTGGTTTTGAGGCATTTGAAGATGCTCGGATGAAATTCGACGTTCGATACTACCTGGTCGCAATCCTGTTTATTATCTTTGATCTGGAAATCGCATTTCTTTTCCCTTGGGCTGTAGTGCTGGATAAGATTGGCATGGTTGGCCTACTTGCAATGATTGTGTTCCTTGGCATCCTGGTGGTCGGATTTATCTACGAGTGGAAGAAAGGGGCATTAGAGTGGGAATAACCGTAAGCTCGATTTTTCCTAAGGGGGTGCATTGTGGGCGTTGAGGGCATCCTGAAAGAGGGAGTGATAACCACCACTGCCGATAAGCTAATCAACTGGGCGCGTACCGGCTCGCTCTGGCCAATGTCCTTCGGTCTGGCCTGCTGTGCGGTTGAAATGATGCACGCTGCGGCTGCCCGTTATGACATCGACCGTTTTGGTATTATCTTCCGACCTAGTCCTCGGCAGTCAGATGTAATGATTGTCGCCGGCACCCTCACCAATAAAATGGGCCCGGCTCTGCGCAAGGTATACGATCAGATGGCTGAGCCGCGCTGGGTGATTTCAATGGGGTCCTGCGCCAATGGCGGTGGTTACTATCACTATTCCTACTCTGTAGTGCGTGGCTGTGATCGGGTGGTGCCGGTGGATGTATATGTACCAGGTTGCCCGCCAACTCCTGAAGCTCTGTTGTTTGGTATCAACCAGCTGCAAGAGAAGATAAAACGCACCAATACTATTGCCCGGCAGGTATAGATTTTAATGAACGATTCGGTCCAGACAACACCCGAACAGCGGTTGGACGCATTAGCGGACAACCTGCGGGAGCAGTTCGAAGCGAAAGGCTGTGAAATAAACACCGCCTTGAATGAGATCACTATGTTGGTCCCACGCGAGCAGCTGATAGAGATCGCTACTCAACTACGCGATGATGAGCAATTTCAGTTCAGCGAGCTGATAGATCTCTGTGGTGTTGACTACGCGGACTACGGAAAATCAGAGTGGGTTACCCAGGACGCATCTGTCACCGGCTTTGGTCGTGGGGTCGATAAGAGCGGTACTGGATCCAATCCTGGGGCCGGTGAAGCAGGCTCAGATCGTTTTGCCGTGGTCTACCACCTGCTCTCAATAAATCACAATGTCCGTCTTCGTTTGAAGACCTTTGTACCAACCGAACATCCTATTGTGGATTCGGTTATCGATATCTGGAACTCCGCAGACTGGTTTGAGCGCGAAGCCTTCGACATGTATGGGATCCTGTTCAAGGGACATCCTGATCTGCGTCGCATCCTCACTGATTATGGCTTTGTTGGTCATCCGCTGCGTAAAGATTTCCCTCTGAGTGGACACGTTGAGATGCGCTATGACCCGGAACAGCGGCGTGTTATCTACCAGCCGGTGACAATCCCTCCGCGTACTCAGATGCCGCGCGTGATTCGAGATGACAATAGTCCCATGGCCGAAGAGCAGGAACAGTAGGATCACCCATGCCTGAAATTCAAAATTACACCCTGAATCTTGGACCACAACACCCGGCTGCCCATGGCGTGCTGCGACTGGTGCTGGAGATGGATGGCGAGGTTATAGAACGCGCCGATCCCCATATAGGCCTGTTGCATCGTGGAACAGAGAAGCTGGCCGAGTCCAAGACCTTCAATCAGTCCATCCCTTATATGGATCGACTGGACTACATGTCCATGATGTGTAACGAACACGGCTATGTGGCTTCCATCGAGAAGCTGCTCGGATTGGAAGTGCCGATTCGGGCGCAGTACATCCGTGTCATGTTCGATGAGATCACCCGAATTCTGAATCACTTGTTGTGGCTGGGCACTCACGCCCTGGATGTGGGCGCCATGACGGTGTTTCTCTATGCCTTCCGCGAGAGAGAAGACCTGATCGACTGCTACGAGGCCGTGTCCGGCGCACGCATGCATGCTGCCTACTATCGTGTTGGTGGCGTCTATCGCGATCTGCCGGATGTGATGCCTCAGTACGAGTCCAGCAAGTTCCGCAGTGCCAAGGATCTGGATTGCCTGAACGCCAATCGTCAGGGATCACTGCTGGATTTTATCGAGGACTTTGCCAATCGCTTTCCTGGTCTGGTAGATGAGTACGAAACTCTGCTGACGGATAACCGCATCTGGAAGCAGCGCCTGGTGGATATCGGTGTGGTGTCCCCGGAACGCGCACTGCAGCGCGGCTTCAGCGGCCCCATGCTGCGTGGCTCAGGCATTGAGTGGGATCTGCGTAAGAAACAGCCATATGCCGCTTACGACAAATTGGATTTCGATATCCCGGTAGGCGTCAACGGCGACTGCTACGACCGCTATCTGATACGGGTCGAAGAGATGCGCCAGTCTAATCGCATCATCAAACAGTGTGTGAACTGGCTGCGGGAGAATCCAGGTCCGGTGATGGTTGAAGACTTAAAGGTCGCTCCGCCCAAGCGGGACGACATGAAGCAGAACATGGAGAGTCTGATTCACCATTTTAAATTGTTTACCGAAGGTTACGGTGTGCCTGCGGGCGAGGCCTATGCCGCGGTGGAAGCGCCCAAGGGCGAGTTTGGATGCTATGTGGTTTCGGACGGTTCCAACAAGCCGTTCCGCCTCAAGATCAGGGCTCCGGGCTTTGTACACATCTCTGCCATGAACGAGATGGTTAAGGGGCATATGCTGGCTGACGTGGTTACCGTAATCGGTACCATGGATGTTGTATTTGGGGAGATTGACCGCTGATGGGTTTTAAGAGCGAACCAATGATCACCGTGAATCCTCAGGAGGATAAGAGCAATCTGTTCACTCCAGAGATTCGGTCCCAGATTGATAAGTGGATTGGCAAATATCCCGAGGGCTGGAAACAGTCTGCCGTGATGGCCGCCCTTAGTATCATGCAGGATGAGAACGGCGGCTGGCTTACTAACGAAATTATGGACGATGTAGCCGCCTATCTGGATATGCCGCCAATCGCGGTGTATGAGGTTGCAACCTTCTACTCCATGTACGAACTGGAGCCGGTAGGCAAACATAAGGTGTGCGTCTGCACCAACATCTCCTGCATGATCAATGGATCGGACAAGATCGTTGATCACCTGGAAGGGAAGCTGGGAGTCAAACTGGGGCAGACTACCGAGGACAACAGGTTCACCCTTAAAGAGGTCGAGTGTCTGGGCGCCTGTGGCGGCGCACCAATGATGCAGATCGGCAAACAATATTACGAGAATCTGGCGCCGGAAAAGGTCGATGAGATTCTGGACGGGCTGGAGTAGACGCTATGGCGAATGAAGTCTGTCTCAGAAATATGGACCAGGATCAGCCTTGGCTGCTTAAGCAGTACCAGCAGCGTGGTGGTTACGAGATACTGAGCAAGATCCTGAAAGGGAAGATCACTCCAGAAGAGGTGATCGAGAAGATCAAAGAGTCCGGCCTGCGTGGTCGTGGCGGTGCCGGGTTCCCGGCCGGTTTGAAGTGGAGCTTTATCAACCGGAATTCAGAGGCCAACAGATACGTTGTGTGTAACTCCGACGAGGGTGAGCCTGGAACATTTAAGGATCGTGACATCCTGCGCTACAACCCGCATCAATTGATCGAAGGTATGATCATCTGCGGTTACGCCATCGATGCCGCTGCTGGCTACAATTATATAAGAGGCGAATTCTGGGAACCCTACGAGCGCTTCGAAGCCGCTCTGGAAGAGGCCCGCGCCGCCGGTTTGTTGGGGGATAATATCCTGGGCTCCGGTTTTAGTTACGATGTACATGTGCACTTGGGCGCTGGCGCCTATATCTGCGGTGAGGAGAGCGCACTGCTCGAATCTATCGAAGGTAAGAAAGGCCAGCCACGCTTTAAGCCGCCATTCCCGGCCCACTATGGTCTGTATGGCGGACCTACCGTAATCAACAATACCGAGACCTTGAGCTCAGTACCGATGATCCTGAAGAACGGTGGTGACTGGTTCAAGGGGTTGGGTGTCGAGAATAGTGCCGGTACCAAGTTGTTTGCCGTCTCCGGTGCGGTGAAGAACCCGGGCGTGTTTGAAGTGGCAATGGGTATTCCATTCTCCGAGCTGCTGGAACTGGCAGGCGGAATGAAGGACGGATGCAAACTCAAGGCGGTTATACCAGGTGGCTGTTCTGCACCGGTGATACCTGGCGACGAGATGATGGGTCTGACCATGGACTACGACAGCATAGCCAAGGCCGGTTCCATGCTTGGTTCGGGTGCCGTGGTGGTGATCGATGACAGCGTCTGTATGGTGAAGCTGTTGGAGCGCATGTCCTACTTCTATCACGAAGAGTCCTGTGGTCAATGCACCCCTTGTCGCGAAGGCACGGGCTGGCTCTACCGGGTGGTGAGAAGGATCGAGAATGGAGAGGGCAGGCAGGAAGATCTGGATCTTCTGGCCAGTGTCGGTAAAAATATTGCCGGACGTACTATTTGCGCCCTGGGTGATGCCGCGGTGATGCCGGTCAACGGCATGTTGAAGCACTTTAGAGACGAGTTCCAGTACCACATTGATAATAAGAAGTGTCTGGTTAAATCCTAAATGTAATGTAATTTTTTGGTGTACCAAGATTGGTACCCAAGCTAGCAGAGATTGAGTTGCGATGACTGAAGATTCAATGGTTACCATCGAGGTTAACGGCCAGGAGCTGAAGGCTAAGGCTGGCGCTATGCTTATCGATGTTACTGATCAGGCAGGCATCGAGATCCCTCGTTTCTGTTATCACAACAAACTATCGGTTTCGGCCAACTGCCGTATGTGTCTGGTAGAGGTAGAGAAGGTTCCAAAACCCCTGCCTGCCTGTGCCACCACCGTGATGGATGGGATGAAGGTCCATACCAGATCTCCGATGGCCCTGGCGGCGCAAAAGGGCACCATGGAGTTCTTGCTGATCAACCATCCGCTGGATTGCCCGATCTGTGATCAGGGCGGTGAGTGCGAACTACAGGATGTCTCTCTGACCTATGGCAGTGATGTCACCCGCTTTGTCGAGAACAAGCGCGTAGTACCCAAGAAATATATCGGCCCACTGATTGAGACCAACTTTACCCGCTGCATCCACTGTACCCGCTGTGTTCGTTTCAGCGCCGAGATTGCCGGTATCCGCGAGATGGGCGCAACCGGTCGTGGCGAGTATATGAAGATCGGTACCTATGTTGAGAACAGCATAGATTCAGAACTTTCCGGCAACATGATCGACATCTGTCCGGTTGGGTCCCTTACCTCCAAGCCGTTCCGCTATCAGGGCCGCGCCTGGGAGATGATTCAGTCCGACAGCGTTGCTCCACATGACGCAGTTGGTTCAAACATACATATCCATGTGCGCGATAACCGGGTAATGCGGGTTCATCCCCGAGCCAACGAGACCATCAATGAGTGCTGGATATCAGACCGTGATCGCTTCAGCTACCAAGGTCTGTATAGCGATGACCGCCTGACCACTCCGATGATCAAGGAGAATGGTAAGTGGAGTGAAGCCGATTGGGAAACCGCCTTGGAGCTGGTTGCCAAAGGTTTGAAGAGTGCAGGCACAGAGGTTGGTGCACTGGTTTCACCATGCTCAACCGTCGAGGAGCAATTTCTGGCGCAAAAACTTGTACGTGGCCTGGGTAGCGACAATATCGATTTCAGACTACGTCAGTCTGACTTCCGGGGTGGCGAGCCAGAGCTGCCATGGCTGGGACTGCCCGTAGCAGAGATCGAGAATATCGATGCGGCGTTGCTGATAGGCGCCAATCCACGTAAGGATCAACCGATACTGGGACACCGTCTGCGCAAGGCCGTATTGAACGGAGCCAGCATAAGCTACATCAATCCATTGAAATATGACCTCAACTATCGCGCACAGCAGCTAATAAGCTCGCCTGCCGCAATGGTTGATGATCTGGCTGCCGTTGCCAAGGCGCTTGGCGTTGCGACTGCAAACAATGCTGAGATTACAGCAGAGCATCAGGCCATTGCAGATCAACTAAAGCAGGCCGACTCTGCTGTTGTGCTGCTGGGCAATCTGGCCAGCGCCCACCCGGACTATTCAATCCTCAGCGCCTTGGCGGCTGAGATCGCCCAGGCCAGCGGGGCCAAGCTTGGTTTTATCGCAGAAGCTGCCAATAGCACCGGCGCACGCCTGGTTGGGGCCGTGCCGAAAGATGGCCTAAATGCACAGGCCATGCTGGAACAGCCATGCAAGGGTTATCTGTTGTTAGGATTGGAACCAGACTGTGACCTCTGGAACCCGGCCGTGGCAGCTAAGGCGTTCGAACAGGCAGATTTTGTGGTTGCCATGAGCACATATAAAACTGCATCCCTTGAATCTGCGGCCGATGTGTTGTTGCCGATGGCCGGTTTTGCCGAGACCTCAGGTACCTATGTAAATGCTGAGGGAACTTGGCAGTCCTTCACTGGCGCGGTTACTCCTATGGGTGAAGCCAGGCCAGCCTGGAAGATCCTGCGGGTGCTGGGTAATCTGCTGGATGTGGCTGGTTTCGATCAAGTCAGTTCGCTGGATGTGCTGGAACAGGCGCAGCAGACAGCCGAGGGCAAGCAGTTGGATAACACCGTCAGCGGCAATCTAGCCCAAGAGCGCATGCTCTCCGCTGCTGGTTTGACCCGTATTGGTGATGTGCCAATCTATGCAACCGATGCCCTGGTACGCCGTGCCCCGGCCCTGCAACAGACAGCAGACGCTATTGATGCGGCTATTCGGATCAACCCGAGCGAGGCTGCCAAGGCGGGTCTGGCGGATGGAGATCAGGCGAGAGTGGTTCAGGATGGTATGCGGGCGATCCTGCCCGTAGAGATAGACCCAGGAGTAGCGGATGGCAGCATCCGCGTTTGCGCTGCGTTGGCTGGTAGCGAGTCTTTGGGTGGACAGTTTGGCGAAGTGACCCTGGAGAAGGCATAAACCGATGGATTTCTTAAATAGTCTCTGGGAATTAGTCTTGTGGATCTGGAGTTTCCGGGTAGTTCAGATCCTGGTGCATATCGTTATGATCGTTTTGCCACTGATGCTATGTGTAGCGTATTTTACCTACGCGGAACGCAAGCTCATTGGCTATATGCAGGTGCGTATCGGTCCCAACCGGGTTGGCCCCAAGGGTTGGTTGCAGCCCATAGCAGATGCTGTGAAGCTGATGTTCAAGGAGATCATCCTCCCAACCAAGGCGAATAAGCTACTGTTTTTGCTTGCGCCTTTGTTGACCCTGGGTCCGGCCCTGGCCGCCTGGGCGGTATTTCCGTTTAGCCCCGGTCTGGTGTTGGCGGATATTAACGCCGGGTTGCTGTATATATTGGCCTTGGCCTCGGTGGGCGTGTATGGCGTGCTGATTGCAGGTTGGGCATCCAACTCTAAATACGCCTTCCTGGGGGCAATGCGCTCTGCCGCTCAGATCATCTCTTACGAGATCGCCATGGGCTTTGCTCTGGTTGGCGTGCTGGTGGCTGCCGGCAGCCTTAATCTGGGCGAGATCGTCATGGCGCAGTCGGGGGAGGGCGGGCTGTTCAACTGGTTCTTTATTCCACTGCTGCCGCTGTTTCTGATCTATTTTATCTCCGGCGTAGCCGAGACCAACCGTGCGCCGTTTGATGTGGCGGAGGGTGAATCGGAGATCGTAGCCGGTTTTCATGTTGAGTATTCAGGCATGCCGTTTGCGGTCTTCTTCCTGGGTGAGTATGCCAACATGATCCTGATTTCGGCCCTAACCGTAATCATGTTCCTAGGTGGCTGGTTGTCACCTTTCCAGGGATGGCCGGTTCTGGGTCCATTGTTTGACTGGGTGCCGGGGTTTATCTGGCTGTTTGCCAAGACTGCATTTGTTGGGTTTTTCTTTCTCTGGCTGCGCGCCACCTTTCCCCGTTATCGTTATGACCAGATCATGCGGTTGGGCTGGAAGGTATTTATTCCAATAACCATCGTTTGGATTCTGGTTGTTGGCTTTGCCGTGGTCCTTGAGTTGCCCTGGTGGTTTGATTAAGGACTTGAGGAAATGAAGATAATATTTATACATCAAGTTCTGAAGCGGAGTAACGGATGAAGGGTCTGCGCAACTATATCAAGAGTCTCTTCCTGCTTGAGATGTTCAAGGGTCTGCGCCTGACAGGTAGCTATCTGTGGCGTAAGAAATTTACCATCCAGTACCCGGAAGAGCGTGCGCCTATGTCGCCGCGTTTTCGTGGTCTGCATGCCCTGAGACGGGAAGAGAATGGTGAAGAGGCCTGTGTTGGCTGCAAGCTGTGTGAAGCGGTCTGCCCGGCCCTGGCCATTACCATTGAGTCTGGGCCTCGGGAAGATGATGGTTCTCGTCGTACCACCAGGTATGACATAGATCTGTTCAAGTGCATCTTCTGTGGTTTTTGCGAAGAGGCCTGTCCAGTAGATGCCATTATCGAAACTAGAATATGCGACTATCACTTCGAGGAACGGGGTGAAAATATCATGACCAAGGATGAACTGCTGGCCATCGGCGCAGAGTATAGAGATCAGATTAATACTGATCTCGAAGCCCAGGCTAAATATCGGTAATTGCTGATTGGAATAACAGATGACGTTTGAGAAATTCTTATTCTACGTTTTTGCCGCCGTGCTGGTGTTTGCCGCCACTATGGTGATTACGCGCCGTAATCCAGTGCACTCAGCACTGTTTTTGGTGCTGGCATTCTTTTCCAGCGCCGGTATCTGGCTGTTGGCAGAGGCGGAATTCCTGGCCATTGTATTGGTGCTGGTCTACGTGGGGGCGGTGATGGTGCTGTTCCTGTTCGTGGTGATGATGATGGATATCGATGTGGCCGCGATGCGTGCCGGTTTTATGCGATATCTGCCGGTCGGTATCCTGATCTTGTTCGTGATGGTTCTGGAGATGTTTTACGTGGTTGGTCCAGCTACCTTTGGTCTGGACATGGTGGCAGCGCCTGCGCCACAGCCGGCTGATTACAACAATACCGAGGCCCTGGGCGAGGTTCTCTACACCGTATATATGTATCAGTTTGAGATCGCAGCGGTGATCTTGTTGGTGGCGATCATAGCCGCTATCAGCCTGACCATGCGCAAGCGTCCAGGGACCAAATCCCAGAACCCGTCGGAACAGGTACGGGTGAAGAAGGGGCCAGACCGGATGCGCATCGTCAAGATGCCTGCTGAACAGAAGATGGGGATAAAAAGATGATTGCACTCTCCGACTATTTGGTTTTGGCCGCGATCCTGTTTTCCCTCAGCATTGCCGGAATATTCCTGAATCGTAAGAATCTCATCATTATCCTGATGTGTGTCGAGCTGATGTTGTTGGCGGTTAATATCAACTTCATCGCCTTCTCGCATTTTCTGGGAGATACGACCGGTCAGGTATTTGTGTTTTTTATCCTAACCGTAGCGGCGGCAGAAGCGGCCATTGGCCTGGCCATTCTAATGGTGATGTTCCGTAATCGGCGCACCATCAACGTTGCAGACCTGGATACTCTTAAGGGCTAAGCATGGAAAATATTTATCTATTAATCGTTCTATCCCCACTTATCGGTGCGATCATTGCCGGATTTTGGGGTGGGCAGATTGGTCGGGTCGGCGCCCATTGGGTAACCAGTGCCGGTGTTGGTATTTCAGCCTTGCTATCCATGTATGTTCTGTATGGTTTTATCACCGGCGACAATCAGGTGTTCAATGGTTCGGTTTATACCTGGCTGGTAAGTGATGGCCTAAAGATGGAGGTTGGCTTTCTGGTTGATCATCTGACTGCGGTGATGATCTGCGTTGTCAGCTTTGTATCCTTCTGTATCCATATCTATACCATCGGTTATATGGCCGATGATGAGCACAACTGGCCTAAAGGCAGTTTGGCCGGGACCAACAGCTACCAACGTTTCTTCAGCTATATCTCGCTGTTTACCTTCTCCATGCTGATGCTGGTGATGTCCAACAACTTCCTGCAACTGTTCTTTGGTTGGGAGGCTGTAGGTCTTGTTTCGTACTTGCTGATCGGTTTCTGGTCGGTGCGTCCTACCGCCATCTTCGCCAATCTCAAGGCCTTTTTGGTGAACCGGGTAGGTGATTTTGGTTTTATCCTGGGCATCGCTGCGGTGGCCATGTACACCAACAGCCTGGATTACGCCGAGGTGTTCCAGGCCGCTCCCGGGTTGGCCGATACCAAGATCCAGATCTTTGGTAGCGCTGAATGGTCGTTGATGTCGGTGATTGGCATCCTGCTGTTTATCGGCGCCATGGGTAAATCGGCCCAGGTTCCACTGCATGTGTGGCTACCAGATTCAATGGAAGGCCCAACCCCTATCTCTGCATTGATCCATGCTGCGACCATGGTAACCGCTGGTGTATTTATGGTGGCGCGTATGTCACCTATATATGAGTTGTCCGAGACTGCACTCACCTTTGTGTTGGTGATAGGCGCGACTACGGCGATGTTCACCGGTCTTATCGGTATCGTGCAAAACGACATCAAGCGGGTTATCGCCTACTCCACCCTGTCTCAGCTGGGCTATATGATGGTGGCCCTTGGTGTGTCTGCCTATGCCGCTGGCATCTTTCATCTGATGACCCACGCCTTCTTCAAGGCCCTGCTATTCCTGGCGGCCGGTTCCGTGATCATTGGTATGCACCACGATCAGGATATCCGCAACATGGGCGGTATTCGTAAATATATGCCGTGGACCTACTGGACCTCCCTGGTTGGCACCCTGGCCCTGATCGGCTTCCCTGGTTTTTCCGGATTCTTCTCCAAGGATGCGATCATCGAGGCGGTGCACCACTCGACTATAGCCGGTTCCAGTTATGCCTACGTGATGGTGGTTGGCGGGGTGTTCGTAACTGCGCTCTACAGCTTCCGTCTGTTCTTCTTGGTATTCCATGGAGAGGGGCCGCGTGATGAGCACGCCAAGGAGCATCTGCATGAGTCACCCAAGGTGGTGTGGGTGCCGCTAGTACTGCTGGCCATTCCGTCAGTATTTATTGGCTATCTGACTGTAGACGCCATGCTGTTTGGAAACTGGTTTGCCGATGCGATTCATGTGCTGCCGCAACACGATACCTTGGGTGAGTTGGGTAAGTCAGTCCACGGAGCAAACTCTATGCTTGCGCATGGCTTTTCCGGCCTGCCGCTGTATCTGGCCCTGTCCGGTCTGTTTGTGGCCTGGTTCATCTATATGAAACGTCCGGATTTGGCGGATAAGATCAAGAGTATGTTTGCGCCGATTTACCATCTATTGGATAAAAAATATTTCTTTGATGAGATCTATCAGGCCGTTTTTGCCGGAGGCAGCCGTGGCATTGGCAAGTTCTTCTGGGACAAGGGCGACCGTAAGATTATCGATGAGATCATCATCAACGGTTCTGCCAACAACGTAGGACGCTTCGCTGGTCTGGTTCGCAACATACAGACCGGGTATCTGTTTCATTACGCTTTTGCCATGATTTTGGGTCTGCTGTTTTTGCTGACCTGGTTTGTGATTCTCTAAAGGACGCATTGCATGTTTGATCTGCCTATCCTCAGCTTTATTATCTGGTTGCCGATCATCGGTGGTGCCCTGGTGCTTGCCAGTGGAAATAGAGATGCCAATGCAACCCGCTGGACAGCGCTGACGGTCGCGATCCTGACATTTCTAATCAGTCTTCCACTGTGGTCGGGTTTTGATTCCTCCACTGCACAGATGCAGTTTGTGGAGAAATCTGTCTGGATCTCACTGTTCAATATCGAGTATTACCTCGGGGTTGATGGGATCTCCATGCCGCTCATCGTGCTGACCACGTTTATCACAGTATTCGTGATCATTGCAGGCTGGGAGGTTATTCAGTACAAGCCGTCTCAGTACATGGCTGCATTCCTTATCATGGAAGGGGTCATGGTCGGGGTGTTCAGTTCCCTCGATGCCATGCTGTTTTATGTATTCTGGGAGGCGATGCTGATCCCGATGTTCCTGATCATCGGTGTCTGGGGCGGACCCAACCGCGTCTATGCCACCATCAAGTTCTTTCTCTATACCTTCTTCGGTTCGGTGTTCATGTTGGTGGCACTGATCTATATGTACTTTAAGTCTGGCAGTTTCGACATCCTGGCCTTCCATGATCTGAAACTGACCCTGTCCGAACAGATCCTGATCTTCATCGCTTTCCTCATGGCCTTTGCGGTGAAGGTGCCGATGTGGCCGGTACACACCTGGTTGCCGGATGCCCATGTGGAAGCACCCACCGGCGGTTCCGTCATCCTTGCCGCCATTATGTTGAAGATCGGTGGTTACGGCTTCCTGCGTTTTAGCCTGCCCATTACCCCGGATGCCAGCAGCAGCCTGGATTGGCTGATGATCACGCTGTCGTTGATCGCCGTGGTCTACATCGGCTTTGTGGCACTGGTACAGACGGATATGAAGAAGCTGATCGCCTATTCCTCCATCGCCCACATGGGGTTTGTGACCTTGGGCTTCTTTATTGTATTTATGATCGCCCAAAACCCGGATGCCGGCACCGGCGCAATCCTGGGTATGGAGGGCGGTATGGTGCAGATGGTATCCCACGGTTTTATCTCTGCCGCCATGTTCCTGTGTGTCGGCGTACTCTATGACCGTATGCACAGCCGCAACATCGCCGACTATGGCGGCGTGGTACATACCATGCCTATATTCGCCGGACTGATGGTGTTCTTCGCCATGGCCAATGCCGGTCTGCCCGGTACCTCCGGTTTCGTGGGCGAGTTCATGGTTATCCTGGCCAGTTTCCGCGCTGACTTCTGGTTTGCCTTCCTGGCCGCGACTACCCTGATCCTGGGCGCCGCCTATACCTTGTGGATGGTGAAACGGGTGGTATTTGGCGAGGTGGCAAACGAGGGTGTTGCCGCTCTGGAAGATATCAACCGGCGTGAGTTGCTGGTTCTTGGAACATTGGCGGTAGCGGTACTGGTTCTCGGTCTCTGGCCAGCACCATTGGTAGAGGTTATGGATGCGTCCATAGAGAATCTGTTGAAGCATATAGCTGTGTCAAAACTCTGATACGGCAACTGAATTGGTGAGCATCAATGCAATTTGAAATGTCCAGTCTGATACCGGTCCTGCCAGAGGTATTTCTCCTCACCATGGCTTGTGTGGTCCTGGTGGTGGATCTTTTTCTAAAAGACGAACAACGCATAGTCAGCTATGGCCTGGCCCAGATAACCCTGCTGCTAACGGCAGGATTGACCATTGCGGTTGGCGGTCAAGAGACTCAAATAATTTTCGATGGCAGCGTCATCCGCGATCCCATGAGTGATCTGCTCAAGACCACCATTTGTCTGGTCAGTGCTGGTGCCTTCCTCTATGCCAAGGACTATCTGCGTGATCGCGATCTATTCAAGGGCGAATACTATGCCCTGGGTTTGTTCGCCGTGCTGGGCATGCTGGTGATGGTGTCGTCAAATAGTTTCCTTACCATCTATCTGGGTCTGGAACTTCTGTCGCTGTCGCTCTATGCCATGGTTGCCTTCAACCGCGATTCAAAGACCGGGACTGAAGCGGCAATGAAATATTTTGTCCTTGGTGCCATCGCCTCAGGTATGTTGCTCTACGGTATCTCTATGATCTATGGAGCCACCGGCAGTGTAATCTTCCCAGAGGTGGCTAAGGCCGTGGCGGCTACCGGGGCAGACAATCTGGTTCTGGTATTCGGACTGGTATTTGTCGTTATCGGTCTCTCCTTTAAGCTGGGCGCTGTGCCTTTTCACATGTGGGTGCCCGACGTCTATCACGGCGCGCCGACCTCGGTAACCATGTTTATCGGTAGCGCCCCCAAGCTTGCGGCATTTGCCCTGGCGATGCGAATGTTGGATGGCGGCCTGGGTTCCTTGCACGCGGATTGGCAGCAGATGCTGGTGATCATGTCGGTGTTATCACTGGCAACAGGCAACCTGATCGCTATTGCCCAGACCAACATCAAACGCATGTTGGCTTACTCAACCATCTCCCATGTCGGCTTCATCCTGCTTGGTATCCTTGCCGGGACCCAGGAGGGCTATACCGCCGCCATGTTCTATACCATCGTATATTCGATCATGGCGTTAGGTGGTTTCGGTATCGTCATCATGCTCAGCAGCAGAGGCTTTGAGGCAGACATGCTGGACGACTACAAGGGTCTGCATGAGCGTAGCCCCTGGTATGCGGCCATGATGATGCTCCTCATGTTCTCCATGGCTGGCGTTCCGCCAACGGTTGGCTTCTTCGCCAAGCTGTTCGTGCTGGATGCTGTGGTGCAGATAGATATGGTGTGGCTCGCCCTCTACGGTGTATTTTTCTCCATCATCGGCGCCTTCTACTACATTCGGATCGTCAAGATCATGTATTTCGATAAACCAGTGGATGATACTCCGCTGGCCCCAGTTGGCATGGATACCCAAGTCCTGCTGACCCTGAACGGCCTCTCTATGCTGGCACTCGGTATCTTTCCCGCTGGGCTGTTGACGCTGTGTAGTGCAGCTTTGAGTTAAAGAAAAAATATCTAGTTATAAGAAAGGGCGCCATAAATGCGCCCTTTTTTTGTCACTTTTGTCATGCCGGACTTGATCCGGCATCCAGGTGCTTTTTCCCTGGTTTCCACGGTCCCAGTGGGAACTTATACCTCACCCGAAAACCATACCTGCCCCATGCATTCCCACGCTGGAATATGGGAATGAGACAATCCCTTTCCCGAATTCGCCATTATGGAGTAAAGTCTATCAGTGGAACCTCTGAATTAGAGGTTACCCATGATAATAAATGTGCGCATGGAGTAGGATAAGCAGGGCGCAAAACGGGGAAGAAATGGACAGGACGGAACGCTTCTATAAAATCTGCCGTGCGTTTGAAAATGGTGCATCGATACCCTCAAAAAAGTTCATAAGCAAATTAGAGATATCCCGCGCAACCTTCTATCGCGATATCGAATACCTGCAAACCCGTTTCAATGCCCCCATCCTCTATGACCGCAAGAGCGGTGGCTACCGTTTTGATCCCAATGCGCCACAATTCACATTGCCCGGCATCTGGTTCACCGCCACCGAGGCCGAATCACTGCTGACCATCAACAAGATGATCAATGAGTTACAGCCAGGCCTGCTCGAGCCATATCTCACACCCATCCTGGAACGCATCAGCAAGCTACTGGAAAAACGCAACAGTACGTATGATGAAGTGCGTAACCGTATTCGCATTCTGACCATGGCCAGCCGCAAGGCGGAAGCTAATTATTTCGAATTGATCAGTCATGCTGTGCTGGCACGTAAGCGTTTGCTTTTCGTCCATTACAGCCGCGAGCGTGGTGAAACAACCCAACGCCATGTCTCGCCGCAACGGCTTGTGCACTACCGCGATAACTGGTACCTGGATGCCTATGACCACCAGCGCAGTGCATTGCGAACCTTCTCGTTGGATACGATTAACGAACTAAATGTTTTGGAACAACAAGCTAGGAATATCGCAGTCAAACGCTTGGATGCCGAACTGGGTAGCAGCTACGGTATTTTTGCGGGGAAAAAGACCCAGACTGCAGTTCTGCGGTTTACCCCCTTCCGTGCACGCTGGGTTGCACGCGAACACTGGCATCCCAATCAACAAGGAGAACTTCAGCCCAACGGCAGCTACCTGTTGCACATTCCCTATTCCGACGATAGAGAATTGCTCATGGATATTCTCAAGTATGGTGGGGAGGTAGAGGTCTTAGAACCAATTGATTTGCGCACGAAGGTGCGTACTAAGCTCCAACAGGCACTGCGATACTATACAAAATAACAATCCGCATACTCACCTGGTGAGACGGTGGGGGGCGTATAGTCAGTGTTTGCGTAACCCACCAAGCATGCAAAGTATAAAAAATATGAGAAAAACATATTACGCCCACACAGGAAACGATTCAGGGAAATCTGATTGGCAACGGCTTTCTGACCATTTACACCGGGTCTCAATCCAAGCAGCGGAAAATGCCAGTTACTTTGGTGCTGAAAATATTGCCGAGTTGTGTGGATTGTTGCACGATCTTGGAAAATACAGTGATGCGTTTGCAAAGCGCCTGGAGGGTGGGAAACGGGTGGATCACGCCACCGCAGGGGCGAATGTCGCGGTTGAAAAGTGGCAGCATCTGGGGAGGCTGCTGGCTTATGTTGTCGCCGGTCATCATGCGGGATTGGCCAATGGAATTGATCAGGGTAAAGGGAGGGCAACGCTTAAAGAGCGACTGGGGCGCACGATTCCTGAGCTGAATGAAGTGTGGAAAGAGGAGATAACACTGCCGGAGCAACTGCCTTTTCCAGCTTTCAAAATGGCCGAAAACCAGCAAGGCTTTCAATGCGCCTTCCTGGTCAGGATGCTCTACTCCTGTTTGGTCGATGCGGATTATCTGGATACTGAGCGCTTTTACTTAGGGCTTGAAGGAAAACAGCAGCAGCGTGGTGAATATCCATCACTTAAAGAGTTGCAGGAAAGACTAGATCATCACCTCAGTGATTTAGTCGCAGAGCACGCCCATTGTGATCCTGAGTCGGTCAATGGGCTTAGACGGAGGATACTAAATCATGCGAGATTGCAGACACGGCTTGAGCCAGGTATCTTCTCATTGACTGTTCCTACAGGTGGCGGTAAGACGCTTACATCCATGGCGTTTGCATTGGATCACGCAATAGCCCATCAGCAGCGCCGGGTGATCTATGTTATCCCATTCACCAGCATCATCGAGCAGAATGCGGGGGTTTTTCGGGATCTGTTTAAGGATCTGGGTGAGGATGTTGTACTCGAACATCACAGTACATTTGATGATGCCGGATTCGGCTGGCGGGAAGAGACGAAGGACAAGCTACGGCTGTCGATGGAGAATTGGGATGCCCCGGTGGTTGTGACGACAGCGGTACAGTTCTTCGAGTCGCTGTTTGCTGATCGCTCCGCCAAATGTAGAAAACTGCATAATATCTCCGGTAGCGTCATTATCTTGGATGAAGCGCAGATGCTGCCACAGAAGCTGCTGCGTCCGACCATGGCCGCTATTGATGAACTGGCCCGGAACTACCGCTGCTCTGTTGTTCTTTGTACAGCCACTCAACCTGCACTGCTACGTTCTGATGAATTCTATAACGGTTTTGAGAAGGTGCGCGAGATTGCACCTGATCCACAGCAGCTATACAGCCAACTAGACCGGGTCACCGTAAGGCATATTGGAATTCAAACGGATGAACAGTTGGCAGAGCGACTGAGATCCACCAAACAGATTCTGATCATAGTCAACAACCGACGCCACGCCCGCTCGCTTTATGATCATATTGGCAACGGTGATGGGCATTTACATCTGACAACCCTGATGTGCGCCAAGCACAGGAAGGAGAAACTGAGGAAGATCCGCCAAAGATTGAAAGATGGGAAGCTGTGCAAGGTGGTTTCAACCTCGCTAATAGAGGCCGGGGTTGATGTCGATTTTCCGCTGGTGATGCGTGCGGAGAGCGGGCTTGACTCTATCGCCCAGGCGGCGGGGCGATGCAACCGCGAGGGTAGGAATGCTAAAGAGGTGAGTGAAGTGCTTATCTTTAGCTCGCCAGATTGGAAAGCTCCGCCCGAGCTGGAGCAGCAGGCAGCCAGCATGCGCACTGTTTTGCGTAACCATGAGGGTGATCTGCTCGCTCCAGATGCGATCAAGACCTATTTCAGGGATCTTTTCTGGCGTAACGAAGAACTGTTAGATGCGAAGAAACTTCTGAATTTGCACCGGGATCACTATGAACGGTTCAGTTTTCCATTTCAGACTATTGCTAGCGAATACAGGATCATCGAGAGCTTCATGCGCCCGATTATCATCCCCTTCGATAAGGAGGCGGAACAGTGGATAGAACGGCTTCACTATGCGGAGTACGTCGGGCGGATTGCAAAGCGCTTGCAGCCATACCTCGTTCAGGTGCCAGAGAGGGTGTTTCTCGCGCTCAAATCGGCAGGAGTGATTGCCGAGGTCGGGGCTGATCGATTCAATGGACAATTTTGGGAGTTAATTAATAACAGCCTCTATGATGATGAGGCTGGTTTGTGCTGGGACGACCCAACTTACATAAAAGCAGAGCAATGCGTAGTTAGTTAAATGACGATATCAATGAAGGGAGGGCAACGATGCCTTACGGAATAAAATTGCACGTCTGGGGAGACTACGCCTGCTTCACCAGGCCAGAGATGAAGGTCGAGCGGGTATCTTACGATGTTATGACCCCGTCGGCGGCGCGGGGAATTTTGGAGGCGATCCATTGGAAACCGGCGATCCGATGGGTTATTGATCGGATTCATGTGCTTGAACCGGTCCGCTTCGAATCGATCCGGCGTAACGAAGTGGCAAGCAAGATCTCCGCCCGTAATGTCAGTAGCGCGATGAGCACAGGCTCGACCGCCGACCTATATCTCGTAGTCGATGAAGGAAAGGAGCGGCAGCAGCGCGCCGCGACGGTGTTGCGGGATGTGGGTTATGTGATTGAGGCGCACTTCGAATTGACTGGCAAGGCCGTGGCTGAGGATAACGAGGGAAAGCATCTAGATATTTTCAATCGGCGCGCCAGGAAGGGACAGTGTTTTCACCACCCCTATCTCGGCACACGCGAGTTTCCCGCCCAATTCGCATTGATTGAAGATGAGGCATGGCCAACTTCCAACCTGCCTGAGCAAGATAAGAATAGGGATCTCGGGTGGATGCTGCATGATATTGATTTCAACGACAACAACACCCCCCACTTTTTCAGGGCCGAGATGCAGGATGGTGTCATCCAGGTGCCGCCGTTCGATTCCAAGGAGGTGAGCTCATGATGTTCGCCGCATTGAACCACTACTATGATAGGTTGCTTGAGCAGCCAGATCCAGATAGTGGGCGTTCAAGGGTGCCGGTTTTTGGATTCACGGAAGAGAAAATCAGTTACGTCGTTGTGATCTCAGTGGAGGGAGATGTTGTTGACTGTTACCCAAATCTTGAGCAAATAGGCAAAAAACAGTTCCCAAGATCAATGTTCGTGCCAGCAGCGTTTAAGCGACCTGGAAAATATACGGAAAAAACGTTCAATTCAGGAAAAGACAATGCATTTTTCCTATGGGACAAAACTGCTTATTCGCTCGGTATGGATGTAAATGGTAAATCGTCAGAGAAAGGATGGATTGAAAGTGAATTACCTTTTAGGTCTTTCAAACGTTTCCATCAGAAACACCTAGCTCATGTTGAAGATGATGGGTTGCAGGCATTCCTCTCGTTTTTAGATAAATGGCGACCAGATGATTTTGATAGTGATTTGAAAAGTAGCGAGATTATTGGGACAAATATCGTGTTTCAATTGGACGGAGACCGTTGCTATCTCCATGAGCGCAAGGCAGCCAAGGAACTGTGGGCAAATCTGCTGGGCGAATCGAATCAAGCCGAAAAACGTCACTGTTTGGTAACCGGTAAGAGGGAGTTAATCGCACGCCTTCACCCCTCTATTAAAGGAGTATATGGTGGGCAAAGCTCGGGCGGGTCTATCGTCTCCTTCAATGCTGCATCATTCGAGTCTTATGGCAAAGAACAGGGTGATAACGCACCTATTTCGGAGGTGGCCGCCTTCAAATACACCACTGTACTTAACTATCTTCTAAACCGGGATAATCGCCACTGCCTGACGGTGGGAGATGCCAGTACTGTATTCTGGGCGGTTGCGGCTGATCACCATCAGGCGCAGCTGAGCGAACAGCTTTTTATGCAGATCGTCAGTCCGAGTGATGAGGGTGAGGCGGCACAGTTAAAACCGCTGGTAGAGCAGCTCTCACAGGGAAGACCGCTGGCTGAGATTAGCCCGGATATCGATTCATCGACCCGTTTCTATCTGCTGGGCCTGGCACCCAACGCCTCCAGAATATCTATTCGCTTCTGGCTCGATAGTAGCTTTGGTGAGCTGGCGGAACGCATCGGGGAGCACTTCAATGATCTGGCGCTTGATCCACCGCCCTGGTCCAAACCACCATCGATATATAGGCTTCTGATCCAACTGGTTCCGCACCGTAATGGACAGTTACCCAAGGCGGAAGAGATTCCCGCTCATCTGGCCGGAGAGTTGATGCGTTCCGTTCTGACTGGTGCGCGTTATCCACACCACCTTTTAGTGCAACTGCTTCTACGCATACGTTGCGATGGCCATATAAGCTCGCTCCGTATCGCAATGATTAAGGCTGTATTACAGCGAGACTATAGAAAGAATGTTTCAAAGGAGAAAGTTCCCATGAGTTTAGATGAAAACAGCAGTAACGATGCTTACCAATTGGGTAGACTCTTTGCGGTACTGGAGCGCATTCAATCCACTGCCATCAAGGACGCCAATGCAACCATCACTGATCGATATTTCGGTTCCGCGTCTACAGTGCCATATTCGGTTTTTCCACGGTTGCTTACAGGCAGTAAAAATCATCTGGCAAAAATCCGTAAAAACATGCCGGGCTACGCGGTGAATCTCGACAAGGATTTAACATCTATCATCGCGAAACTGCCACCTAGCTTTCCTAAGCACTTCTCAATTGAGAGTCAGGGACGTTTTGCTATTGGATACTACCAGCAGCGTGAACGCTATTTCTCATCAAGTAAACACGATTCCAATCAAACCAGCGCTGATGCAGTGACTAATTAAGGGAGCAAGATAATGACTATCCAAAACCGCTATGAATTCGTTTACCTGTTCGATGTTACCAACGGTAACCCTAATGGTGATCCAGACGCAGGAAATATGCCCCGTCTCGATCCTGAATCGAGCAGGGGGCTGGTGACCGATGTCTGCCTGAAGCGCAAGATTCGCAACTTTATTGAACTAACTGAAGGTGATACTCCTGGCTATGATATTTACGTCAAAGAAAAATCGGTTCTGAATCGACAGAATCAGAAAGCCTATGACGCACTAGGGATTGAATCTACGAAGAAAAAGCTGCCAAAAGATGAGGAAAAGGCTAGAAACATTACAGCCTGGATGTGCGCTAATTTTTTTGATGTACGCACCTTCGGCGCGGTGATGACAACCGAAGTCAACAGTGGGCAGGTACGCGGTCCGGTGCAGCTTGCCTTCGCCAAATCAATAGACCCGGTCATCCCGCTCGAAATATCGATTACTCGCATGGCTGTTACTAATGAAAAGGACCTTGAAAAAGAGCGGACCATGGGACGAAAAAGTATTGTCCCCTATGGGCTCTATCGTGTGCACGGTTTTATCTCGGCTAAGCTGGCTGAAAAGACCGGTTATTCTGAGGCGGATCTTGAAAAGATGTGGCAGGCTCTGCAGATGATGTTTGAGCATGACCATTCGGCTGCTCGCGGAGAAATGGTTGCGCGCAAACTCATCGTCTTTAAACACAAGGACGCGCTGGGCAATATGCCTTCGCACAAGCTATTCGAGCGTGTGACCGTTGGGCGGATAAATGGTGAGAGTGGCACGCCGGCCAGTAGTTTTGATGATTATCAAGTTGCTATCAACGGTGATGGGTTAGAGCAGAATGGAGTGACTGTTGAGGAAATAGTGTAGCGAATTAATGAATGAGTCTGATTGTGTACAACTCTCCGCCCTCCAGCACTACGCCTACTGCCCACGCCAGTTTGCCCTGATTCATATCGAACAGGTATGGGAAGAGAACCGGTTTACGGCAGAAGGCCGGGTGTTGCACGAACGGGTGGATAGCGGTGCTGCCGAACAACGGCGGGGTACGCGTTATGAGCGCGGTGTGCTGTTGCGTTCGCAACAATACCGGCTTACCGGCAAGATGGACTTACTGGAAATAGAGCAGGGCGACCCGAACAGCTATTTTCCGGTTGAGTACAAGCGCGGCAAACCCAAGGTCGAAGACTGGGATCGTATCCAGGTGTGCGCCCAGGCGTTGTGTATCGAAGAGATGCGGGACGTTCGGGTAACCGAGGGCGCTATCTGGTATTGGGAGGTACGCAAGCGTGAGCCGGTGATTATCGACGATGCATTGCGGAAGACGACTATCACTGTCATCGGGGGTGCGCATGCCACTCTGGTATCCGGTAAGACACCTACGCCTACGGAAAACCGAAAACGTTGCCGGGCCTGTTCGCTGGTCGATTTGTGTGAGCCGGATACATTCCGGCGCGACCATTCGGCAAGGTATATTAACGAACTCTTCACCAGCCCTCCGCAATTTACGGAGAATGATAATGAAAACTGATATGACACTGTTTGAGGACTATAAAATCCGCAGGGTTTATGACGAAGAGTCGGATATCTGGTGGTTTTCGGTGATCGATATCGTCCAGGTGCTGACACAGCAGCCGGATTATCAAACCGCTCGTAAGTATTGGAACAAGCTCAAGGAGCGGTTGGGAAAAGATGGCAGTGAAGTGGTGACAAATTGTCACCAGTTGAAAATGGTGGCCGCTGACGGCAAGCAACGGCCCACCGATGCCGCCACCGCCGAGACTCTCCTTCGTCTGGTGCAATCCGTGCTTAGCCCCAAGGCCGACCCCATCAAGCTTTGGCTGGCTAAGGTGGGGTATGAACGCATGCAGGAGATGGCCGATCCCTCCCGTTCGCTTGATCGGGCACGGGAAACCTGGAAGAAATATGGCCGTAGTGAGAAATGGATACAGCAGCGCATGACCGGGCAGGAGACCCGCAACAAACTCACCGACTACCGGGCTGACCATGAGATCAAGCAGGGCGAGGAGTTTGCTATTCTCACCAACATCATCCATCAGGAATGGGCGGGAGTCAGTGTCAAGCAGCACAAATCCTTGAAAGGGCTTAAGGACAACAACCTGCGCGACCATATGACCGAGGCCGAACTTATCTTCACAGCCCTGGCCGAATTATCCACCCGCCAGATAGCGGAGAGCGACGATGCCACGGGTATGAGTGGGAACGAAAGTGCGGCAAAAAAGGGCGGGGGAATTGCTAAAGGAGCACGCAAGGAACTGGAGGGAAAAACCGGCCAGAAGGTGGTTAGTGGCGGGAATTACTTGCCACCCACCAAGGCTAAACGGTCATCAAAAACAAATAATGACGACTGAATCCGCGCATGAAAAAATTACTGAACACGCTGTATATAACTAGGCAGGAAAGCTATCTGCATAAAGAGCGCGAAACAATAGTCGTTAAAAATGGTGATAACAAGCTCGGACAATTTCCAGCGTTGACGATCGGTAACATTCTTTGTTTCGGCCAGATCTCCGTTTCCCCTTTTCTTATGGGTTACTGTGGTGAGCAGGGTATCGGCTTGGCGTTTTATACTGAATACGGAAAATTCCTGGCGCGAGTGCAGGGTAAGCAGACCGGTAATGTCTTGCTGAGGCGCGCGCAATACCGTTGGGCGGATGATGATAAAAAATCCACCTCCGTCGCTCGACTGATGGTGGCCGCCAAAATCGCCAATGGCCGTTCTGTATTGATGCGCGAATTGCGCAATCACGGTGATAATCCTGTATTACAAGCAGCAGTAGCAAAACTTGCCACCAGCCTGCGCCGCGTTCAGCATGCGGGGTCGGTCGAAGAAACCATGGGTATTGAAGGTGATGCGGCTAGCAGCTATTTTGGGGTTTTCAATGAACTGATTCGCGGCAGCGGTTTTGCTTTTAGCGGGCGCGTTCGCCGGCCGCCGACTGATCCAGTCAATGCCTTGCTGTCTTTTGCATATACTCTTATTACCTATGAATGCTCCTCAGCTTTACAAGGTGTTGGTCTCGATCCCTATGTCGGCCTTTTACATAAAGACCGTCCAGGTCGCGTTAGTCTTGCGCTGGATTTGCTGGAGGAATTCCGTGCGCCATGGGCTGATCGTTTTGTGCTGACGTTGATCAACCGGCGGCAGATTCAATCGACAGATTTTGTAACTGAGGCCAGCGGTGCCGTACGTCTGACTGATGATGCGCGAAAAGCATTATTGTCTGCATGGCAAGAACGCAAACAGACAGAGATCAATCATCCCTATCTGGAAGAATCCGTACCCATTGGATTGTTGCCTCATTGCCAGGCCATGTTATTGGCACGGCATATTCGCGGCGATATGGAGTATTACCCGCCTTACCTGGTGAAATGAGATGTTGGTATTGGTTACCTATGATGTGAGCGTTATATCTGAAGGTGGGCAAAAACGTCTGCGTAATATAGCGAAAACCTGTCTTGATTTTGGTATGAGGGTACAAAATTCGGTGTTTGAATGCGAAGTGACACCGGCACAATTTGTCATTCTCAAGAATGAACTATTGGAGATATTTGATCCCGAAGAAGACAGCTTGCGTTTTTACTTTCTGGGTAAAAAAGGAAGGCAAAAAGTCGAGCATGTTGGTGCAAAGGCAGTGGCTGATCCTTTGCGGGACAGCCTGATTCTGTAATCGCTAATCCCTCGTTCTCATTCTTTCTTAGGCAGGTTAGCGGAAACATAACTAGACGTTTTGAAACAAAAAACCGAATAATCTTCAACTTACGGAGTATTTATAGATCTCAATGAGTATGGTTAGCGCTTATTTGTTTATTTGTTCTTTTAAAATTAGGACATTAGAATGTGACGGTCGCGCCCCGCATGGGCGCGTGGATTGAAACTGGATGAAAACTACAAAGGTTTGGCTGAGTCAGTGTCGCGCCCCGCATGGGCGCGTGGATTGAAACTTGGTGTTAGGCACAACGTAGAAGAGATCAAATCGTCGCGCCCCGCATGGGCGCGTGGATTGAAACTTACCAATATCAAAAAACGTAAACACTTCGCTGTTTGTCGCGCCCCGCATGGGCGCGTGGATTGAAACTGGTGATGTTAGTGGTCCCGGTTCTGCCGTTAATGTCGCGCCCCGCATGGGCGCGTGGATTGAAACGCTGATATCATAAGAGAGGAAGCAAACATTAAAGGTCGCGCCCCGCATGGGCGCGTGGATTGAAACTCTTCCATATCCTCGAACAGATCCATCTGTCCCAGTCGCGCCCCGCATGGGCGCGTGGATTGAAACATGTAACGACTCGATGTCACGGGTGTTCAATAGGGTCGCGCCCCGCATGGGCGCGTGGATTGAAACCTGATTTCCGAGTCAGAAACATAACCTGCCGGTGGTCGCGCCCCGCATGGGCGCGTGGATTGAAACTATCTATAGGAGAAAGGGGTAATGAGTAATAAATGTCGCGCCCCGCATGGGCGCGTGGATTGAAACATTGAAATACACCGTGGCATACTCGCCTCCCAAAGTCGCGCCCCGCATGGGCGCGTGGATTGAAACGGTCAAGGCTACCAAAGCATGTCGCCTGCAATTGGTCGCGCCCCGCATGGGCGCGTGGATTGAAACAACGGTTTTCTTCTCTACTTCTCTCCATATTTTAGTCGCGCCCCGCATGGGCGCGTGGATCAAAATGCAACATCAATGCTGTTACGTCAGCGCATCAGGTGTCGCGCCCCGTGGGAACCCGTATCTCACTAGACTACCCTGCCTGACATATGCATTTGCACGCCGGAGCGTGGGAACGAGGCAACCGCATCTTGCATTCTGGCTTAAGAGGTTAGCCGTAAATAAACGCAAATCACCGACCCCCTCGACTTCAATCATTGTTTTCCCTCGACTCTGATCACTCTACTTCTATCTTGTTCTGGTAAAGGCCTGCTAATAGTTCTATATATGATCAGGTATAACCGTCGCTGTTATATGTTTATGCTTGGTTTAATAATTAAAATAACAAATAATACAAACTCTTTGCCGGCTAAAAAATTAATAGTATGGTAGGGGCGCTGATCGTCAATCATCGATTATTTGAACCACTAAAATTAAAGAGCAGAGACTATGAGCTACGAAAAAGAGTATGCACGTTCTATGGAGGACCCGGAGGGTTTTTGGGCCGACGCAGCTGCTGAGATAGACTGGTACAAACCTTGGGACAGGGTTCTGGATGATTCTAACAAGCCTTTCTATCGCTGGTTTCAAGGCGCAGAGTTGAACACCTGTTATAACGCGGTAGATCGCCATGCCGATGGAGGTAGAGGTGAGCAGGCTGCTCTGATCTACGATAGTCCGGTCACTGATAGCAAAAGGGTTATTACCTACAGCGAACTCAAGGATTTGGTTGCAAGGTTTGCTGGTGTGCTGGCTCGGCAGGGGGTGAGCAAGGGCGACCGTGTACTCATCTATATGCCGATGGTCCCGGAGACGGCTGTTGCCATGTTGGCCTGTGCCAGGATTGGCGCTGTTCACTCGGTGGTGTTTGGTGGTTTTGCCTCCAAGGAACTGGCTACTAGAATCGATGATGCAAAACCCAAGGTAATTCTTTCTGCGTCCTGCGGTATCGAGGTAAAAAAGGTAATCTCCTACAAGCCATTGCTGGACGAGGCGATAAATCTTTCCGTCCATAAACCGAATCATTGCATCATCCTGCAGCGTCCACAACTCATTGCGGAGCTGCAACCGGGACGGGACCTGGATTGGACGGCAGAGATGGAAACGGCTGAGCCGGTGGAGTGTGTGCCGGTGGCTGCGACAGATCCACTCTATATCCTGTATACCTCCGGCACCACCGGCATTCCCAAGGGGGTGGTGCGGGATAATGGTGGTCATGCTGTTGCCATGAAGTGGAGCATGAAGAATATTTATAATGTCGATCCGGGCGAGGTCTATTGGGCTGCATCGGATGTGGGTTGGGTTGTTGGACACTCTTATATTGTTTATGCGCCATTGTTACACGGCTGCACCAGCATCCTATACGAAGGCAAGCCGGTAGGAACGCCGGACCCAGGTGCGTTCTGGCGGGTGATCTCAGAACACAATGTGGGTGTTATGTTTACCGCGCCTACCGCGTTCCGTGCCATCAAGCGCGAGGACCCGGATGGTAAGTTGGTCAAGGAGTATGATCTATCCAATTTCCGCACCCTGTTTCTGGCGGGCGAGCGTTGCGATCCTGACACGCTGCATTGGGCCGAAAATCATCTTGGCGTTCCTGTCATCGACCACTGGTGGCAGACCGAGACTGCCTGGGGTATCGCTGCCAATTGTATGGGTATCGAACAGTTGCCGGTTAAACCAGGTTCTCCGTCAAAATGTGTCCCCGGATATGACGTGCAGGTACTCGATGCCAATGGTGACTCTGTAGCTCCGGGCGATATCGGTAGCATCATGATCAAGCTGCCGATGCCTCCAGGCTGTCTTCCCACCCTGTGGAATAACGATGAGCGTTATATCGAATCCTATCTTAGTTATCACGAAGGTTACTATTTGACCGGTGATGCTGGTTATAAGGATGAGGATGGTTATCTCTGGATCATGAGCCGTATCGACGACATCATCAATGTGGCCGGACACCGGCTCTCCACCGGCGGAATGGAAGAGGTTCTATCCGCTCATCAGGATGTGGCGGAGTGCGCTGTGATCGGAGTAGAAGATTCGCTCAAGGGCGAGGTACCACTGGGTATGATTGTGTTGAAGGCCGGTGTTGGGAAGGATCATGCAGAGATCAAGGCTGAGTGCATTGCCATGGTGAGGGAGAAGATTGGTCCGGTAGCGGCATTCAAGTTGGTGATCGTGGTAGATCGCTTGCCCAAGACCAGATCCGGCAAGATCCTGCGCGGGACCATGAAGAAGATCGCCGACGGTAATGATTACAAGGTACCTGCCACTATTGATGATCCAAACATCCTGGCAGAGATAGCGGATGCGATGGGCGGTATCGGCTATGCCCAGTAATTATCTAAGGAAGATCTGAACAATCCGTCATTCCGGACGAAGCGAAGCGTAGATCCGGAATCCATGTCTTTATTCTCCTGGATCCCGGCATCCGCCGGAGGAGTGGTACAGGGATGTACCGTTTACGAACCTAAGGACGGAATGACGAAAATGGTATGAATCAGAGATTACCTAAGTTAGATATACTACTTATAAGCCACTACTCTACGCCGTTTCCTGACGAAGCAGGGTGGCGTCCTACCAATTTAGGAGCTGTTGTTTATGGCCGATTTTTCCAAGCCAACGCTAGAGCAGTGGAGTGAACTTGCCCAGAAGGAGTTGCGCGGGCGTTCGCTGGAGGAACTAACCTGGAACACCCCGGAGGGGATACAGGTCAAGCCACTCTACTCGGCCGCTGATCTGGATGGGATTGCCCACTGTGATAGTCTGCCCGGGTTTGCCCCTTACCTGCGTGGTCCCAAGGCCACCATGTATACCGGTCGACCCTGGACCGTGCGTCAGTACGCCGGGTTCTCTACGGCCGAAGAGTCGAATGCCTTCTATAAACGCAATCTGGCAGCTGGTCAGCAGGGGCTTTCGGTGGCCTTTGATCTGGCGACCCACCGGGGTTATGACTCCGATCACCCACGGGTAACCGGAGATGTGGGTAAGGCCGGTGTAGCGATTGATTCAGTCGAGGACATGAAGATCCTGTTCGACAGCATTCCGTTGGACCAGGTATCCGTATCCATGACCATGAACGGGGCGGTGCTGCCGGTGATGGCCAGCTACATAGTTGCCGCCGAGGAGCAGGGGGTAGCACCGGAGCAACTGGTCGGTACCTTGCAGAACGATATCCTGAAAGAGTTCATGGTGCGCAACACCTACATCTATCCGCCCGAGCCATCCATGCGCATCGTCTCGGATATCATCGCCTTTACCGCCGAGAACATGCCCAAGTTTAACTCTATCTCCATCTCCGGATATCACATGCAGGAGGCGGGGGCCACCTGTGTGCAGGAGTTGGCCTTTACCATTGCCGATGGACTGGAATATGTACGCACGGCCATGGCCAAGGGGCTGGATGTAGATAGCTTTGCTCCCAGGCTCTCATTCTTTTTTGCCATCGGCATGAACTTCTTCATGGAGGTCGCCAAGCTGCGTGCGGCACGTCTGTTGTGGGCGGAGCTGATGCAGGAGCTGTTTGATCCCAAACAACAGCGCTCCTTGATGTTGCGTACACACTGTCAGACATCCGGTGTGAGTCTCACCGCCAGTGATCCCTATAACAATATAATGCGTACCACCATAGAGGCGATGGCGGCGGTGTTGGGCGGAACCCAGTCTCTGCATACCAACTCATTTGATGAGGCCCTGGCCCTGCCCACCGATTTTTCCGCCAGGATCGCCCGTAACACCCAGTTGGTGATACAGGAGGAGACCGGCATCACCAACGTGGTGGATCCGCTGGCCGGTTCATACTATATAGAGAGCCTCACCAACTCCATGCTGCAGGAGGCGCGCAAGCTGATCGCAGAGGTGGAGGAGCTTGGCGGCATGACCAAGGCCGTTATCTCCGGCATGCCCAAGCTGCGGATCGAGGAGGCGGCAGCGATCCGCCAGGCCCGGATCGACCGGGGCGAAGAGGTTATCGTTGGCGTAAACAAATACCAGCCAGAGCAGGAACCAGAGATTGATGTGCTGGATATCGACAATACCGCAGTGCGCGAGTCGCAGATCAGACGACTGGAAAGGTTGCGGGCTGAGCGCGATGATGATGCCTGCCGCAAGGCCCTGGAGGCGCTGACCGCTGCGGCCAGAGATGGCAGCGGCAACCTGTTGGCCCTGGCGGTGGATGCAGCCCGGGTGCGGGCAACGGGGGGCGAGATCTCGGACGCACTCGAGGAGGTCTATGCCAGACATCGTGCCATCACCCGTACCGTTTCCGGAGTCTACGGCGCAGCCTACAAAGGGGATGAAGGATTCAATATGATTAAACAGCAAGTGGAAGCATTCGCTCAGCAGGAGGGGCGTCGTCCCCGCATGCTGGTGGTGAAGATGGGGCAGGACGGCCACGACCGTGGTGCCAAGGTTATCGCCACCGCCTATGCCGATTTGGGGTTTGATGTGGATATCGGCCCACTGTTCCAGACCCCGGAAGAGGCGGCCAAGCAGGCGGCGGAGAATGATGTGCATGTGATCGGGGTTTCATCCCTGGCCGCCGGCCACAAGACCCTGGTTCCGCAACTGATGGCGGCTCTCAAGAAAGAAGGCGCAGAGGATGTGCTGGTGGTTTGTGGCGGAGTAATACCGCCGCAGGATTATGCGATGTTGCTACAGGCAGGGGTGTCGGCAGTATATGGCCCAGGTACCAATATACCGAAGGCAGCGGCTGAGGTCCTGGAGTTGATTCGGGGCAGAAGGATCAAGGGCGCAAGCTAGACCGCTCTATTACTAACTTGAATTAATCTGGAGAGTTACATGGAGATAATTCGTCGGCTAGACGAAAAGCGTTCCGCCGCAAGATTAGGTGGTGGTGAGACGCGTATCGAAAAGCAACACGCCAAGGGCAAGCTAACAGCCCGAGAGCGTATTGAGCTGTTTCTGGACCCAGGAAGCTTCGAAGAGTGGGATATGTTTATGGAGCATAGTTGCATCGACTTTGGTATGGAGCAGCAGAGCATTCCTGGGGATGGAGTGGTAACCGGTTATGGTACGGTTTGCGGTCGTCTTATCTTTGTCTTCAGCCAGGACTTTACTGTGTTCGGTGGCTCTCTTTCAGCGTCACACGCCAAGAAGATCTGCAAGATCATGGATCAGGCCATGAAGGTAGGTGCGCCAGTGGTCGGTCTCAATGACTCGGGTGGCGCACGCATCCAGGAAGGGGTGGATTCACTCGCTGGCTATGCCGATGTGTTTCAACGCAACGTGCTTGCATCCGGCGTTATCCCGCAGATCTCCATGATCATGGGACCCTGTGCCGGTGGCGCGGTTTACTCTCCAGCCATGACCGATTTTATCTTCATGGTAAAAGACAGTTCCTACATGTTTGTAACCGGACCGGATGTGGTAAAGACCGTTACCCATGAAGAGGTGACGGCAGAAGAGTTGGGTGGTGCCATAACCCATACCAGCAAGTCAGGCGTGGCTGATCTGGCGTTTGAGAATGATGTAGAGGCGCTGCTTATGTTGCGCCGCTTCATTAATTTTCTGCCATCTAACAATAAACAGCGTCCACCGGTTTGGCCCACAGAGGATGCTGCGGATCGGGTGATCCCGTCCCTCGACACCCTGGTGCCGGAGGATCCAAACAAGCCCTACGATATGAAAGAGTTGATCGTCAAGATGGTCGATGATAACGACTTCTTTGAGTTACAAACAGACTACGCTGCCAACATCGTTATCGGTATGGCGCGCATGGAAGGTTCGACCGTGGGCATAGTTGCCAACCAGCCCATGGTGTTGGCTGGATGTCTGGATATTGATTCGGCCAAGAAGGCCGCGCGTTTCGTACGCTTCTGTGATGCCTTCAATATCCCGATCATCACCCTGGTCGACGTACCCGGATTTCTGCCCGGAACCTCCCAGGAGTATGGCGGTATCATCAAACATGGTGCCAAGCTGTTGTATGCCTATGCTGAGGCGACCGTGCCTAAGGTGACCCTGATTACCCGTAAGGCCTACGGTGGCGCCTATGACGTTATGTCATCCAAACATCTGCGTGGCGATGCTAATCTGGCATGGCCTACGGCGGAGATTGCGGTGATGGGGCCGAAAGGGGCGGTAGAGATCATCTTCCGTAAGGATATCGGTGACGCGGAAAAGATCGCCCAGCGCACCGATGAATATAGAGAAAAATTTGCCAATCCGTTTGTGGCTGGAGCCAGAGGGTTTATTGATGATGTCATCATGCCCCATTCAACCCGTAAACGGATCTGTCGTTCTCTGGCCATGTTGAAGGACAAGGATCTGAAAAACCCCTGGCGTAAGCATGGCAATATACCACTATAAAGGATGGAAGCTATTAATTATTCGTCATTCCGGCGGATGCCGGAGTAGTGGTACATGGTCGCTTTTGCACGTCCATGTGCTCGCGACATTTGTGCCTCCTTGCACGACAGATGTACCGTTTACAAACCTAAGGACGGAATCTATGGAGTAGGGTAGTGAGACAGGAATGTGGAAAATTATTTATTGATCGTCATCCCGGCGCATGCCGGGATCCAGGGAATAGGGCAGTGAGGTTAGTATGGAACTACAACCGTGTGTATATATATTAGCCAGTAAACGAAATGGAACCCTATATACGGGTGTAACTTCTTCTTTGATAAAGCGGGTTTGGGAGCATAAAAATGATTTTGTAAAGGGCTTTACCAATAAATATGGTGTGCACACGCTAGTGTGGTATGAGGTACATGAGAGTATGGAGTTTGCTATACAACGGGAAAAAACCATCAAGGGTTGGAAGCGGGCGTGGAAGATAATGACAATTGAAGAGCTGAATCCTGGTTGGAGGGATTTGTATCAGGAGTTGATCTGATGGATTGAGGTTGCTGTTGAAAACAGTTGGTAACCTTGTGGAGTATCTGGATTCCGGCATACGCCGGAATGACGGAATAGGTAGTGTCTATCATTA